>JAAGKN010000945.1_pt1 | contig 50379 bp, 49 predicted proteins | sample 6206371 | NCBI WGS metagenome assembly JAAGKN01 (sample SAMN11533720, study PRJNA540317) | gut metagenome | isolation source: fecal pellets from male and female animal of same cohort | host: Peromyscus leucopus | place: USA:CA | collected 2017 | reverse complement strand
TATATTTTAATCAAATCTTTTAACTCTTTTATATTTCATATATTTTAAATTAGTAACCTGTGGATAACTAATTACTGGCAATTATATTGCTTAACTGTATAGATATAAATTTAGCGGGGGTTTTTTATGAATCAACTAGAAGTATTAAAACAAATTAATATCTTAACATCTGCATTATTGTCAGTTAATACAGATAATCAAATGACATTGAAAAAGTATATTGAAAATTATTATATACCTTTTCAAAAGAATGCTAAAAAGGAAGCTAATTATAATAAACTATTGGGGAAATTAAAAATCATTACAAGATATAAATTAGTAGATAAAAATATTACTGAAATATCAGAAAATGATATTATAAATTTTTTTAACCTTTTAAAAAATGATAGAAAGATTACACAGGCAACACAAAATAGATACAGGTCGCTTTTAAATCATATATTTAATACTGCAATCAAAGATAAATTTTTATATACAAATCCAGTTAAATATATACAGAATTTTAAAGAAAAAAGCAGAGATAGAGCTTTAAATATAGATGAAATAAAATTATTGCTTAATGCCTGCAAACAAAGCAAGAACGAAGAATTATACTATATAGTGCTTGTTGCTCTATATACTGGTATGAGATACAGCAATGTAGTAAATATGAAAAAGTCAAATATAAGTAGTAATGTCTACCAGCTTGACGGATGCGAAACAAAATCAGATAAATCACAACTTATATATTTACATCAAGATTTACTTAATGAGTTAAATAAGTATATGCAAGAATACGATAATGGTAATTATGTATTTAAATATCATTTTGTTAAGCGAGCATTTAGAACAGCATTAAAAAAAGCTAATATTAAAAATTTTAGATTTCACGATTTAAGGCGAACATTTGCTACTACATTACTGTATAATAATGTGAATATTGTAACAATTTCAAATATGCTAGGACATAGCTCACTTATGATGACACAAAAATATTTAGCAAATGATAGCAAAAAGAACTTGACGCAATAAATAAATTATGTTTTATTTGATTTGCGAAAACTAAAAGGAAGTGAACTATGATTTTTCATTAACACACTAAACATACTATAATAATCAAGGTATAAAAGCAATAGCAAGCATATTGCCTGAAAATCCTCGTGTCGATGGTTCGATTCCGTCTCTGGGCACCATTCCTTTAATAATTTAGTGCAAATTGTTATCTTTCTCGTTGATTATTCATATAATTTTCTAAATATATAAAATAATTCCTACTAAATAAATACAATAAATATCAAAAGTATTCATAATGCAATAAACATACAAAATCATACAAAGATTATTATACTGTTAATATTAATAAACACAAAAAATTAAATAATGTTGAAGAGATAAAGATAATATGAAAATAAAAAATATACTTGTTTATAATATGCAATAAAAATAATAAAAGTATATAAAATTTAAAAAATAAAGTGTTGCCTTACTATGTAATAAGGCAACTTTATATATTCAAAAGGGGATAAAATGCCCCTTAAAAAAAGCTATTCTACATTTTAATTAAGCCTTTTTTCTCCAATTCACTTTTACATTCTGTGCAGTATCTTGCAAATGGAACATATTCAAGCCTGCGAGGGCTTATTTCTTCCTCACATTCTATACATACACCATAAGTATCGTTTTCAATACGCTGTAAAGCTTGGTCAACAAGTCTTAATTTAAGAGCATCTGTTTCCACTCTACCAAGCATAATATTCTTATTATAAAGATTATATGCTTCATCAGCTGTATCTTGAATACCATCAGCACCTAGTTCTAATGCTTCATTATACTTACTGTTTAAAGCCTCTATCAGCTCTTTTTTCATAGCAAGTAGTTTTTCACGGAAATGCTCTCTTGTCGCCTTATCCATATTACACTCCTACTTGTGATAGGGGTGGCCTGTAATAATTGTTACAGCCCTATATATCTGTTCTGCCATTACCATAAGACTAAGCTTATATGAAAATGTCATATCAGAAAGGGATATAAATTCACAAGCTGCCTTACGTGCCTGTTTAGACAGCCCACTTGCCTCACCTATTACAAAAGTTATATTTTTTGAAAGATTGCGTTTAGTTTCAAACCATTCTGCAAATCCTTCACTTGTCAACTTTCTACCGCCTGCATCCATAGCAATAAATATTTCTGATAAAGAATGCTGTTTATTTAATTTTTCAAAATATTTTCCACCTTCCCCAAGCTCTGCAAGTTCCAGCTTAAAATATGGGAAAAGTCTCTTCTGATATTCACTGATAAAGTCAACTACTACTTTATCTTTAACCTTTCCTTCAACTGCCAATCTTACTACTGCCATATATTATCTGCTAAAAAGCTGGTAAAGTATAACAGCACAGCTCATTGACGCATTTAAAGAATCAATATTAGAAGACATACCTATTTTAAGTTTATAGTCTGCTCTATCAAGGATACTTTCTCTTATACCTCTACCTTCTGAGCCAATTATAACACCAAGTGGAAATTTTACAATACTTGATGTTGATTTTAAATTAATATCGCCATTAATATCTGCTGCTACAATAAAAAAACCTTTCTTTTTAAATTCATCTATTGCTTCACCAAGATTAACAACTTCACATATTTCTGTGTAAAATAATGCCCCTGCACTTGCTTTATATACAGCAGGGCTTACACGAGCTTGGTCGTGACGTGGAACAATAATGTGCCTTATACCAAAACAATGACAAGCTCTTATTATTGCTCCAAAATTATGTGGGTCTTGTATTTTATCTAAAAACACAACACCTTCTATTGATGATTTTTGAAGAATATTCTTTAATTCTGAATATTTAAAATCATCTACTTCACAAACTACACCTTGTGTTTCTGTGCCATATTTTTCTTCAAAAGCTCTTCTTCCAAGAACTTCAAAAGGCATATTGATATTATCAAAATGGATACTTGCTCCCTGTCTAACAATTATTTTTTTTGCCTGCCCACTTTTTTTAGCTTCTATAACAGGGTTTCTTCCAGATATTATCAACTCTATGCACCAATTTGTTTTATAATATTTTCTGCCACTTTTTTAGGGCTTAAACCAAGCATATCATATACTTCATCAGATTTGCCAGACATAGGAAATTCATTTACACCAAAATATGCAGCGTCAATAAATTGCTTTCTACTTAAAGCCATATTTGCTATTGTAGAATACAAACCTGTTGATGAAATATGGTCTTCATAAGTAAATATTTTTTTATATTCTGCTATTTTATTAAAAGAATCATTATTAATATATGCTGGACTTGCAACATTTATAACTGCAAAATTCAAACCTTTTGATTTTAATATGTCATAAGCCTGCACAGCCCTATATAATGTAGAGCCATAAGCAAGTATAGCACCATCACTGCCTTCACGCACAATATCAGTTTTACCATAAGTATATTGATAATTTTCATCAAAAAATACAGAACCATCTTCTTTTGTAATTACTGGTATTTTTGACCTACCCATAGCTATATGAAAGTTACCATTTTCTTTTGCAGCATATCTAATAGCAATATCTACTTGATTAGGGTCAGCTGGAACAATAATTTTAAAATCAAACACATTTCGCAAAAGTCCAATATAATCAATACACATGTGAGTTTTACCATCTTCACCAACATCTATACCAACATGGGTTGTTACAACCTTTATATTAGCAGAGTTGATTTCATTTAAACGCTGTTGATTATAAACTTCATCTACTCCAAACATACCAAAATCTGCAAAAAAGCTGATAACACCATTTACAGATGCAGCACCAGCACAAACTGCTGTATGATGTTCTGAAATACCACATTGAAAAAAGTTTTCAGGATAATTTTTTTCAACACTATTTGTTTTAACAGAACCAGCTAAATCGCAGTCAAAAACAACAATATCAGTATATTCTTTATCTTTATTTAACTTAACTAAATCTAGTAAAGCAGCACCAAAAGCACTTCTATTATCAGTTTTAACATCAGCATTATATATAATGCGTGAACCTTGATTAATATTTATTTTAGGATTTTCTGCCTTTATGTGAGGTGCTGCCCACATAAAACCTTTACGCATTTCTTTATATTTTTCAAGGTCTGTCTCTAAATTAAGCTCTTTCATAGCTTTATAATACTGCTCTTCTGATAATGGTGCACCATGAAATGCTTCTTTATGTTCCATAAAAGAAACACCACTTCCCATTGCTGTTTCAGCAATAATGCAAACTGGTTTATTACATGATTTTGCTTTTAATAAAGCAGCTGCTATTTCTTTAAAATTATGTCCATCTATTTGAAGAACTTCCCATCCATCAGATTTATAACTTTCTACAATATTCATAGATGGCATAACTTGTGAAATATCACCAGAAATTTGCAATGTATTATAATCAACTATTACAGTAATATTTGAAAGGTTATATTTAACAGCAAATCGTCTTGCTTCTGTAATTTGACCTTTTTCATGCTCTCCATCACCCATAAATACAAATATATCAAATTCATTGCCATTAACTTTACCGGCAATAGCTGCTCCGCATGCAGCAGAAAGCCCTTGTCCTAAATTGCCAGTAGTCCATTCAACACCCGGAATAGAACGCTCTATATGACCTTCATACATACTACCTGCTTTTCTAAAATAAGCAATATATTCATCTTGTGGTAAAATCCCCTTTCTAGCAAGGCATGAATATACAGCTGGGGATATATGACCATGAGAAATGAAAATTCTATCTCTATTTAGGTCATTAATATTATTACGGTTAATATTTGCAATATTATATACTGTTAAAAGTGCATCAATGGTTGACATAGAACCACCCGGATGACCGCTTGATGCAAGTGTAGTCATTGTCAGAATATCGCCCCTACATAAAAGAGCAGTCTGCTCTAATAATTTGTAATCAAGAGATGCGATTTTATTTGAAAAAGTTTGAAAGTCCATAATTATAACCCTTCATACTGTAATATAAGTTAATTAAAACATAACTACTTAGAATGGAAGATAATGTTATACGACATATATGTCAATAAAAAAGATGGATTTTTTTTAATTTATTTTTTCATTTGACATTATTTATAAATATGTTATACTAATGTCAATGAGGTAAAGTATGAATTTATATCCACAATACGCATTTTCTTTTAAACTGTCTTTTGACAGGTTTTTTATTAAACCTCCACTTTCCATGTATCATTAATTCATTCCAATATTTTTATAAACTTTTTATTCTTTTTTAAATGTTATACAGCAAACTATAACTATATTTGTATATCATCATATACTTTTAGGATTATTTTATGGATAATAAACAATCAGATATTATATTATTAAATGAAACAAAACTTTTTTATAAATTTGCCTTGCCAAATATATTAAGTTTTATACTTATGTCATCAGCAGGTATTGTTGATGGAATATTTATAGGAAGATATGCTGGAGAAATATCTCTTGCAGCAGTGAATATTGCACTACCAGTATTTAGTTTTTTATGGGGAATTTCAATAATGGTAATGATAGGTGGTGCTGTTTCAACAGGAAAATATCTTGGTGAAAAAAATATTGCAAAAGCAAATCAAATATTTACAAAATCTATTATTACAGTTGCTATAATTACTATTATTATTTCTATATTAATATTTGTTTTTGCAGAAAAAATTATATCTTTAATAGGAGGAAGTGAAAAAACAGCACCTATTGCAGTGCTTTATACAAAAATAATATTATTTTTTGTGATATTTAATACAATAGGATATGGATTATCAATATTTGCAAGAATAGATGGTTTTCCATTTACTGCTTCATTTGCATTAATTACAGTTGCTTTAATGAATATTATTTTAGATGCTTTATTTATTGTAGTATTTGATATGGGAGTAGCAGGTGTTGCTTATGCAACAGGTATATCTTATATAGCTGGATTTATAATATTAGTCTTTCATTTTGTGAGAAAAAAGGGAGTATTAAGAATAACATTAAAATTAAATAACTTTTCTGAAATATTAAAAGCAAGCCTTAATGGTGTATCAGAATTTCTTAATGAAATATCTGTTGGTATAACAATGGCTTTATTTAATTTAGTGATAATGCAATATGCAAAAGAAGAAGGTGTTGTTGCTTTCACAGCTATTAATTATATTTTATGGCTTGGAAATATGGTCCATTATGCAGCAGCAGATTCACTAAACCCACTTATTTCAATAAACTATGGAGCAAATAAATTTAAACGAATTAAAAACTTCCTTAAAACAGGTATTATATTTACTTTATGTAATGGTTTATTTGCATTTTTATTAATTAGCTTTTTTGGAGCAAATCTTACACAATTTTTTATTAAAGATACATCATCTTCTGCTTTTAATATGGCATTAACCTTTATGAATGTGGTAAAATGGGCATTTTTTTTAAGTGGGATAAATATGGTGTTTTCTTCATATTTTACAGCAATGTTAAGACCAAAAGAATCAGCAATTATTGCATCATTAAGGTCTTTAATACTGCCATGCACTTTGCTTTTAATAGCACCTTTATATTTTGGAAAAATGGGAATATACTCTGCTATTCCAGTTAGCGAATTATTAACATTTACTGTTGCTATGTTTCTTTTTATAATTAGCAAAAATTATTTATTAAAGCGGTAATATAATGCAATATAATCAATTAGAAATTATTTCAGGAAATATATATAAAACTTATTTTAAATTTACTTTTCCAAATATGATAGCACTTATTGCTATGAGTTCTGTCTCGCTTGTTGATGGTTATTTTGTTAGCAACTATGTTAGTAGTGTTGCTCTTGCTGCTGTAAATATCATTATTCCTCTTATTACTATTGTATTTGGTATATCAATAATGCTTACAATCGGTGCTGCTGTAATTATTGGCACTTATCTTGGCGAAGGAAAAGTAGATAAAGCATCAGCTGTTTTTACAAAAGTAATGATAACAATAACTATAATATCATTATTCTTTACATTTGTATGTTTCTTATTAAGCGAAGAAATATCAAGGCTTTTAGGCGCAAATGATGAAATTATGGTATATGCAGTGCCGTATCTTGAAATGGTATCTTTTTTCTTTTTATTTCAATCTTTGGAATATTCATTATCTGTAATGATAAGAACGGATGGCAATCCTTATCTTGCTTCTAGTGCTGTTTTATTTGGAGCATTATTAAATGTTATATTAGATTATATTTTTATAGTAAAAATAGATATGGGAATATCTGGTGCAGCTCTTGGAACAGGTATTTCATTTATGACTTCTACTTTATTAATAGGACTACATTTTATATTAAAAAAAGGCAGACTATATTTAACTGATAAAATAGGTAAATGGAAAGAAGTAATTTATGCAACATATAATGGCTCATCTGAACTTTTAAGTGAAGTAGCAGTTGCTGTTATAGCATATTTATTTAATAATATAATGGTAAAAAACTTTGGCACTTATGGAGTAGAAGCATTTACAGTAATAAATTATGCCTTATGGGTAACAAATATGCTTTGCTATGCTGTGGGAGACTCCCTTGTGCCATTAATAGCTATTAACTATGGAGCATTAAAATATTTAAGAATTAAAAAAATATTATCTCTTTCACGGATTTCTGTATTAGTAATAGGTATATTTATGTTTATTTTATTTACATTTATACCTGAAAAAATAATTGCAATACTTCTTAACCCTGTTACAGATAAAGATGCTTTTAATATAACTCTTGTTTTTGCATATTATGTTAAATATGCCTTTTTATTTATAGGATTAAATATAATATTTAGTTCATCTTTTACTGCATTTCAAAAACCACTTCATTCTATTATGATAGCAGCATCACGAGGGCTTATTTTACCTATTGTTTTTATTTTTATTATGCCTTTAATTTTTGCAGAAAAAGGTATATATATTGCTATTCCACTTGCTGAAACTATGACTGTTATAATAGGATTAATTTTATGGAAAAATAATAAAGTAGTTAAAAAAGTTATAGGATTATAAAATGGTATAGTAATACATCATTATTTGATTTTAGCATAAAAACTAGAATTTTTGAAGAAATAAGCACAAGATGTGCTGTCGCTTGCGAAAGCAATGAGTGGTTTCCACGAAATTGCGTGTTTTCAAAATTTCACGGACGAAATTTTGAATAAAAGTTTAATAGATTTAATTACTTATTTTTTCTATAAATTCATTATAAAAATCTTTTTGGTCATATATTTTAATAAAGCCTTGTTTAGCTTTTATAAGGCACGCAAGCCTTTCATCATCATATATTTCATATCTGTAATTTTCAGGTAACATTTCAGGAAGAACACCTGCATTGCTTGATATTATAGGCACACCACATGCCATAAATTCCATAGCTACTCTGCAAATTGCTTCACTTCCAAGTGATGATATGACACCTAAATCTGTTGCATTCATAATCTCTGTAATATCATCAACTTTACCAGTAATTATTGTTATATCTTGTAAATTATTATCTTCAATCATTTTTTGCATATCATCAAGTTTAATGTTTTCAGGAAAGCCCGCCAAAATTATTTTTAACTCTTTTAAGCCACTTTCATAAACTTTACTGCATGCTTTTAAAAATACTTCATGCCCTTTCACATGGTCAAACCGACCAACAACACTTACAACATAATCATCATCTTTTAAATTATAATACTGCCTTGTTTTCCTGCGTTTTTCATCATCTTTATAAAAAATACTTGTATTTACACCACCATAAACTGTATCTACATGATTTTTATTACTTTTAACTTTTTCTATAAACTGTTTTCTTATAAATTCAGCTGATGTAATAATATGATTACATGCAATATTATGTGTAAATTTACTAAAAATATCTTTTGTTGGAGGACGCACATCACCACGAACTCTAATAAGTTTATATTTTCTTCTAAATATAAACTTATCAAGAGCAATTATCCAAAACATTTCTCCCCTATGGCATACAAGAGTATCTGCATTAATATCTTTAATCAACTTATGTATTTTTTTAAGGTTCTTAAAAAAATCAAAAAAATTATTAGAAGTAAATGGGGCTTCAACTGTCTTCACACCTAATTCCTTTGATTTTTGAATAATAGGTGAATTAGGTAGACCAGCAACAGCTACATTATCCCTGACAAGTATCCCCATTTCTATTAACCTTAAAGCATACCATGCGGTAGCATTAAACCACCGCACATTGATTAAATGAACAATATTCATATTAGTCGCTTTGTTTTCTTAAATATGTTGGTATTTCAAAATAATTTTCATTAAATCTATTACTTATGCCTTGAAGATTTTGGTCTTCTCTTGATATTTTTCTAAGTTTATCCTGCATATTTGTTACAACAGCACCAGTTGGTTTTGCTTTTTTAATTTCATCTACTTTTGTTAAATTATCAGGATGTGTGCCATTTACAATACCAGTTGCAACAATGGTTACTGATATTGTTCCATCATCTCTATCATCAAATATTATACCATCAATAACATGAGCTCCATCACCTGCATATTCATTAACAAGTGCTTGAATTTCTTCTACTTCATCAGATAATAAATCGTCTTCATTACCAGAGATATTTAATAAGACTGCATAAGCTCCTTTAATATTGGTATCAGATAAAAGCGGATTTTTCAGTGCATTTTCAAAAGCCTGTTTAGCTCTATTTTCACCAGCTGCTCTACCTATACCCATAACAGCTTTACCTTGTTGGCTCATTGCTGTTTTAACATCTGCAAAGTCAATATTAATATGACCTGCGGAACTTGCTATCTCACATATACCTTGAATACTTTGACGGAGAACATCATCTGCTATTTTTAATGCTTCTTTATATGTAAGTTTATGACCAGCATTCTGCATACAGTCATTTGGCACTACAATATAAGAATCCACATAATTAATAAGTTCTGCTAAACCTTCTTTTGCAATATTAATTCTTTTACTACCAGCTGTTGTATGTGGTGTAGATACTACTGCAACAGTTAATGCACCGCCTGCTTTTGCTTCTGCTGCAATAACCGGAGCTGCCCCAGTTCCTGTTCCACCGCCCATACCTGCTGTGATAAATACCATATCAGCACCTTTTATGGCATTTCTGATTTCATCTATTGCTTCAAGAGCATACTCTTTACCCTTTTCAGGTCTACCACCTGCACCTAAACCTAACTTACTAATTAATATACATGTATTTGCACCACTTTTTCTTAAAGCCTGTGCATCAGTATTTACTGCAATATAATCTACACTTCCCACATTTGCAGCAATCATATTGGCAACTGCATTACCACCTGCCCCACCAACACCTACTACCTTGATAACCGCACCATTTGCGTATGGTATCTGAGGTTCATTAAATAACTCTTCCATAAAATAATACCTTCCTTGCCTAAAACCCTTTCGCCAAATAGGGTTAGCTATTTTTATATATTTAAAAAAATTCTTTTAACCAATCTTTCATTCTATCCCCAACTCTTTTAAATAGACCATCTTCATTATAATCACTACTTATAAGATTTTGGGAATGACCTTTTTTAGCATGAAGTTTTGCAAGCCCTACCGCTGTTGCATATATTGGATTATTAACTTGGTCAGAAAGTCCTCCAACATTTACAGGATGCCCAACTCGCACATTAAGCCCTAGTATATGAGATGCAAGTTCTTCAATACCTCTAAAATTTGAAATACCACCAGTCATAACAATACCAGCTGGCAACATATCAATTAATTTTTTATTTTTTAATTCACCTAAAAACAACTCACATATTTCTTCTGCTCTTAATTGTAGTATTTGTGCCATAACTGATTTTGATATAGTTTTTGGAGGTCTGCCCCCAACTGACGGCACACTTATCACTTCATTTGCACCAACTAAATCAGTTAATACACAACCTTCTGTTATTTTTATTCTTTCAGCTTCTGCTTCACTTGTAGAAAGCCCACTTGTTAAATCTCTTGTAAAATTATTACCACCTATCTGTAAAACAGCTGTGTGATAGCATGCACCTTTATTAAATACTGCCATATCAGTTGTGCCACCACCACCATCTATTAAGCATACACCAATTTCTCTTTCATCATCAGTTAGGACAGCTTCACTAGATGCAAGTTGCTCTAAATATATATCCTCTACTGAAATACCAGCTTTTGAACATGATTTTGTAATATTAGTAGCTGATGAAACTGCACCTGTAACAATATGCACATCTACTTCTAAACGAACTCCACTCATACCTATTGGGTCTTTTATTTCATCTTGCCCGTCTAATTTAAACTGTTGTGGAAGAATATGCAAAACTTCATAGCCGACAGGTATATTTTTAGCAGAAGCTGACTCTATTACCCTTGCCACATCATTTGCAGTTACTTCCCCATTTTTTACAGCTACAACACCATTTTCATTAAAACTTTCAATATGCCCGCCTGCTATACCTGCACATACACTTTTGATTGTTACACCACTCATTCTTTCTGCCATAGCAACAGAATCTTTAATTGCTTTCACAGTTGAATCAATATTGATAACAACACCTTTACGAATACCCGTGCTTGGAGCTGAACCAAGCCCAATAATATCAATACCATCTTCTGCATTTTGGCGTGCAACAACTGTGCATATTTTTGTTGTGCCAATATCAAGCCCTACATAAATATTATCCTTATGAGGCATGGAGCACCCCCTTTACATATATTCTATTATTAACAGTTAAATCTGCATATTCTATACTTTTATATCTTTCTTTTATTGTGCTTTCATATAATAAATAGTTATTTTTTAAAAGCTCATAGTCATAAGGGCAGTGCAACACTTCTTTATCCATTACCACTTCAAAACTATAATCTTTTAAAATAATTTGCTTACTTCTAAGCTCTGGCATCTGCTCTAAAATAGCAGCAAATTTCATAGCATTAACAAAATGTATCTTATTTGCTGTTTTTATATGGACATTAGAACAATCAGTTGCCATTTCTTTGCCACTTCCAGTGAAAACAAAACATTTATTCTGATTATTTCTAAAAGGAAATAATGCTTTTTCTTCATAAACTATTAAGTTCACTTTATCAGGCAACACCTTACTTGCTATTATTCTCTGCACCCATGGGTCTTCTGAAATAATAGTTTCTTTTAGCCTGCTATCAAAAAGATTAAGTCCTATAAACTTAGCACCTATTTTTTTAATATCCTGCCTATCTGCATTAATAACGCCTTGAACTTCTACACTTTTAATGACAAATACATTAGTCTGCTTTATTTTATTAACTACTGTTGCCGCTCCAAAGCCTATGCCAAAAACAAATCCTGATAATAATATTAGCTTGATAATGCCGCCTTTCATTATCCTATACCCTTCCTTTATTTTTTATCAAGTGATGCACTTTCTGCAATTCTTTTTACAATTTCTTCAAATGAAATACCTAATTTACTGGCTGATTTTGGAACTAACGATGTAGCTGTCATCCCCGGCACAGTATTTACTTCTATTACATAAAATTTTCTATCAGTCGCAATAAAATCTATCCTTGCCATAGACCTGCAACCACAAGCATTATATGCTTTCACAGCTAATTTTTTTAAATTTTTAAGCCTTGATGCACTTAAACCAGTATCAAGCAAATATTCTGTCATACCAGCAGTATATTTATTTTCATAATTATAAAAACCTTTTTTAGGACATATCCATATAGGTGGGAAAGCCTCCCCCTCCATAACTGGAATAGTAAGCTCTTTACCCTCTATAAATTCTTCACATAATACTTTATTATCATATTTAAATGCTTCTTGGACAGCTGCAACATAATCCTTTTTATCTTTTACTATTGTTACCCCAATACTAGACCCCTGTCTTGCTGGTTTTACAACACATGGCATAAATGGAGGTTCAGTATCATCTTTATTTAAAATAGTATATTTTGGAGTATTAAGTCCATAATCAATAAAAGTATGTTTTGCTAAAAGTTTATCAAATGCAACTGCACTAGCAGCAACACCTGCACCAGTATAAGGTATCCCCATCATTTCAAGCATACCCTGCACACAGCCATCTTCACCGTATGTGCCATGTAAAGCTATTACACATAAGTCGGGCTTGATTTCTGTTAATTTATCAGCAAGAGAAAAATCTGCATCTATTAATGTTACATTAGTAAAATTTTTTAAAAGAGCATCAGCCATATTTTTACCACTTTTAAGTGATACTTCTCTTTCTGCACTCATTCCACCATAAATAACACATATTTTACTATTTTTATCCATTATTTAACCCTTTCCTTTAAGTAGTCTGCAACTGTAAATGAAAAATTAGTAATACTTCCTGCACCAAAAGTCATAATTATAGTATGTTTATCTGTTTCTTCATCAATAAATGGCATAAAGTCATTTAAATTTGGAAGATAAGTTACATCTTTAAATCCATGATTTTTCACTTCTGCAATTAATTTTTCTGCCGTTATTCCTTCTATTGCTTTTTCACTTGCTGCATAAATATCTGTAATATATAGTTTATCTGCATCCATAAAACATTTAGCAAAATCACTCATTAAGTCCCTTGTTCTAGTGTATCTATGTGGTTGAAATAATACAACAATACTACTTTCAGGGCTTGCTTCACGAACAGCTTTTAATGTGGTTACTATCTCTGTTGGATGATGTCCGTAATCATCTATTACAATATATTTATCACTTTTATATCTAATAGACATTCTTCTTTGCACACCAGAGAAATTTTTAAGTGTATCTGCTATTATATTAAACTCTATTCCCATTTCCATAGCCGCTGTTAAAGCAGCAAGAGAATTTAATACAATATGGTCGCCGGGAAGTGTAATTTCTATATGCCCTAAAATATCTTCACCTTTTTTCACATCATAGGATATTCCAAAACCATCTTTTTTAATATTTACTGCCCTAATATCTGCCTGAGCTTTTGTGCCGTATGTAATAAATCGTTTTGTAATTTTTGGTATAATATCTGCCACATTATTATTATCAATACAAAGCACACTTGTTCCATAAAAAGGAACCATATTAGCAAATGCTGTAAAACTTTCTTTTACATCATCAAAATCTTTATAACTTTCCATGTGTTCATGGTCTATATTTGTAATTACAGCAATAGATGGATAAAGCATTAAAAATGACCTATCGCTTTCATCTGCTTCTGCTATCATTATGTTACTTTTACCATAACTTGCATTATTATTTGTGCTATTTAACCTACCACCTATTAAAATAGTAGGGTCTAATTTAGCAGCTTTTACAATTTCTGCCACCATTGAAGTAGTCGTTGTTTTTCCATGAGAACCAGCAACTGCAACTGCAAATTTAAGCCTCATAAGTTCCGAAAGCATTTCACCACGCTTAATAACTGGTTTCCTTTCCTGTCTTGCTTTAACAAGTTCAGGATTATCATCTTTGGCAGCACTTGTATAAACAATAGCGTCTGCACCTTCAACATTTTCTTCATTATGCCCAATACTTATTTTAATACCCATATCACGAAGCATTTTAACATTAGCATTTTCACTTATATCTGAACCACTTACTATAAATCCCATATTATGTAGCACTTCTGCAATACCACTCATTCCAATACCACCTATGCCAACAAAATGTATATGGGAAAATCTGCCAAATACACTATTCAATTCTACACTCCACCTATATAATATCTAATTCTTTAAATATAATTTCACTGCTTTTTTGCACTGGACTTTTTTCTAAATTTGCCCTGTAAAGTGATATATTTTCTTTCATATCTTTTAAAGCATCTTTTAAAGATGATGTATCCACTTTATCTTCTTCTAATATTATACAACAACCTTTATTTTTTTCTTCCAGTGCATTAAAATACTGGTGATTTTCACTTGCATGAGCAAAAGGAATATATATAGCAGGGCATTTTAATGCTTTTATTTCAAATACTGCACCTGCTCCAGAGCGGGATAATATAATATCTGCCTTACTCATTTCATCTGCTGCATTTTCTATATAAGGTTTTAATATAATCCTTTCTTTATATTTATCTAACTTACTGCCATACATTTGCTTTGTTTCATCATAAAGTTTTACTCCACATTGATGAATTACTGTAAAACCTAATAACATAATATCATCAATAGAAGATGATATTAATGTGTTTATTTTTCTACTTCCCTGAGAGCCACCTAAAATAAGCAATCTACCTGTATAATCTTTTTTTGCATAAGTATTATAAAAAACTTCTCTAACAGGGTTTCCAGTGATAACATATCTACCCTTTACATTTTTAGTATTTTCAAATGACAAAAATACTTTTTTGCTAAACCGTGCAAATATTCTATTTACAAGCCCCATTACGCTATTTTGTTCATGTAAATATAAATCACACCCTTTTAAAATAGCAGCTATGGCAGATGGTGCAGCAGCAAAACCACCTGTTAATATTACTTTATCGCCCTTTTGAACTACTTTTAATGCTCTGCCTGTGGCTTTAATCATATTAAATAATGCTTTTACTTTACCAGCTATTGACTGGTTCATATAAGCAGATACTTTTTGTTCTTCAAATTGATAATTTAAGGGACTAAGAATATTTCTTTCTATGCCCCTATCTGATACCATAAAATAAAAATTTATATTATGCTTTTTTAACTGCTCACTAATAGCAATAGCTGGATATAAATGTCCCCCAGTGCCACCACCTGCAAATATTACTTTCATTGACTTTGTGCCTCATCTATTGACCTTAAAATTACACCTATAAAAAACATTGTAACAACAATAGCTGAACCACCGTATGATACAAATGGTAAAGTAAGTCCTTTTGTTGGAAGTAATCCTATTACAACAAAAACATGGACAAAACTTTGCACAAATATTAAAAATGAAAGCCCAAATACTAAAAGTCTTTTAAATTTATCTTCATGTATAAAAGCAGCCTGTAAATTTTTCCTAAATAAAAATACTACAATAAGAAATACTATACTTGCACCAATAAGCCCTGTTTCTTCTGCAATAATAGCATAAATAAAGTCAGTATGTGCTTCTGGTAAGAAAAATAATTTTTGTGTAGAATTACCAAGCCCTCTACCAAATAAACCACCACTACCAACTGATGCAAGGCTTTGAATTAATTGATAGCCTACTCCATACTGGTCTTGCCATGGGTCTAAAAAATTTAATAGTCTTGCTTTTCTATATTCCCCAGCAAGCATTGTTGCTACCAATATAGGAAGAACAATACCTACTATTCCAAAAATATGAGTAAGCCTTGCTCCACCTACTATAAACATTGTAAAAGCCACAATAACTATTAATGTTGTTGTTCCAAAATCTGGCTCTACAATAATTAATGCTGCTAAAATACCTACAAGCAATGTGGCTGGCAGAAAACCTGTCATAAAATCCCACATTTTATCATTTTTCTTATCTAAATAGTGTGCTAAATAAAGCACTACTGTAAATTTTGCAAGCTCTGATGGTTGAAATGTTACAAAAGGAAGATATATCCATCTTTTTGCACCATTTGCCCCCGGCATAAAAAACACCACAATCAAAAGAATTAATGTTATAAAAAATATAGGCATTACAAATTTTCTATAAAATTCAAGAGGTATTTTATAAGCAATCATTAAAGCAATAAAGCCAATAATTACATGTATAAACTGCTTTATAAAAAAGTAAAGCTCATGTCTTTCAAGCCTAATTGCCTGCGGTGCACTTGTATTATATATAAAAATAAGCCCTATCATAATAAGCAATGCACATGTTGCAAGTATTTGAAAACGAATATCTTTAATATTTATCATTTACTTACTCCCTTTTGTTGCATATTCAAGCACATATTCTTTAAATTTTATTCCCCTATCTTCATAGCTTTTAAATTCATCAAAACTTGTGCAGGCTGGAGAAAGTAATACTGTTGTGCCTTGATTAGTTTTATCTGCAATAGATTTCACACATTTCTTTAAGCTACCATAACTTTCTTCTTCAACATTTTTAAGAAGTGGAGATAACTGATTTTTGATTAAATCAGCTGCTTCGCCAAAATAACAAACCTTACTTATATTTTTATTTATTAAATCCGCCAGCGGTTTATAATCACTTTTTTTGTCTCTACCACCTATTAATAAAATAGATGGTTTTGATATACTTTGCAGTGCTGTATAAACAGAATCCACATTTGTAGCTTTGGAATCATTTATCCATTTTACATTATTTATTTCTGCAATAAGCTCTGTTCTATGTGGCATACTTGTTAAATTTTCCAGTAAATTAGAAATATCACCTTTAAAATTACATACTTTATCTGCCATAATTAATGCAAATGATAAATTGATAAGATTATGTTTTCCAAATAGATGAAATTTATCTGTATCTACATAAAATTTTCCAAAATCTAATATTTTATTATTATATTTTGGATAAATTGCCAAATCATCATCAATATATTTTGTTTCTATATTATGTTTTTGAACTTCTTCTTTTATTATGTTATCAGTATTAGTTACAAATAAACCATCTTTATCTATAAAATTTAAAAGAGCAAGTTTTGCTTTATAATATTTATCCATTGTTTTATATCTATCAAGATGGTCTTGTGTTACATTTATAATACAAGCAGATACTGCATTAAATTTTTTTAAAAGCTCTATTTGAAAACTTGATAATTCTATTACATATACTTCAATATCTTTTTCTAAAACAGCACTTGCAAAAGGGTATCCAATATTGCCACATGCAATAGCTTTTAAACCTGCATTATTTATGATTTGAGCTGTTAAATGTGTAGTAGTAGATTTACCATTTGTGCCTGTTATTGCAATAATTTTAGCATTTTTATTTATCATTTCATAGGCAAGCTCTATTTCACTTGTTATATTTCCTTTTATATTTTCATATTTATTTAAATCAATACCGGGACTAACACAAGGAACATCATACTCATCTTTATATTCTACAATATTTGCATACTGTTCTGCTTTATCATCAAAAATATCAATATTATTAATTCCTTTTAGCCTTAATAATTTTTCTGCTGCGGCACCGCTTTTGCCATATCCTATAATTGTGGCTTTCATACTATTACCTACCTTAATTTAAGTGTGCTAATTGCAAGTATTGCAAGTATAAATGTAATTATCCAAAATCTTATAATTATTTTTGGTTCACTCCAACCTTTTAATTCAAAATGATGATGAAGTGGTGCCATTTTAAAAAGTCTTTTTCCATGTGTTATTTTAAAATAGCCTACTTGTAATATTACAGATAATGCTTCCACAACAAATAAACCACCCACAATAACAAGCAGTATTTCCTGCTTAACCATGCACGCAATCAAACCAAGTGAACCACCTATTGAAAGAGAACCAACATCACCCATAAATATAGTCGCTGGAAATGTGTTAAACCATAAAAAGCCAAGACCTGCTCCAAACATTGCTCCACAAAATACTGCTATTTCACCAGTCTGTGGAAGATGTGGCAGATATAAATAACTTGTAAATGTATAGTTACTCATAATATATGCAAATAATCCATAAACTGCAAAAGCAGTTATAGCTGGAACCGTTACAAGCCCATCTAGTCCATCAGTTAAATTTACTGCATTACTACATGCTACTATCACAAATACAGCAAATGGCAGATAAAACCATTTAATATCTATTATAAAATTTTTAAAAAAAGGCAATGTTATACTTGTTACTTTACCAGAGTTATCAAGCATTATTAATAAATAAACAACAATGATTGATATAATAGTTTCATATACAAGTTTTGTTTTACCATGCAACCCTTCAGGATTTCTTTTAATTGTTTTAACATAATCATCTGCAAAACCAACAGCACCAAAGCCAACAAATAATATTAAAAGTAATATAATATAATGGTTATTAATATCTGCCCATAGCAAAGTAGAAAACACTGTTGTGCCTATAATCATTATGCCACCCATAGTTGGTGTGCCTTCTTTTGCTTTATGTCTTTTTGGCTCATATCCTTTTGTTATTTGTGATAACTTCCAGCGTTTCAACATATCTGTAACAATATCGCCTATAAGCATAGTAATTATTAAAGCGGTTAATGTTGCAAACATAGTTCTAAATGTAATATATTGAAAAACATTTAAAAATGTGAACTGTAATGAAAGCGGATATAATAAATTATAAAGCATATTCTCCCCTACTTCTCTTTTATTACTCTTACTATGTCTTCAAATCTTTTTGCTCTTGAAGCTTTTACTAAAATTATACCTTTATCAATTTCTTTTAAAGATTTAATACAATCATCTTTTGTTAAAAATATTTTTCTATTTATTTGTTCTTTTGCTTCTTTATAGCTTTCACCTACAAGGTAAAAGTTAATATCTGGGTATGAATAAGAAAGTAGAGTTATTTCATTATATAATTGGTTTTCATATCCCTCTATTTCTCCCATTTCACCAAATACTGCATATTTTGGTGTTTTATTCATTAAATGCAAACTTTCTGTGCTTTTAATAAATGATTCAAATCCTGCATTATAACTATCATCAATTAAAAATATATCGCCAACACTTTCAAAACTGCCGTGACCTATTATTGATTTATATTCAAGCAGACCTTTTGCAATTTTTTCTTCATCAATATTTGATAAAAGTGCTGTATATATAGCACAAAGTGAATTTTCTACAATATGTATATATGGGTGGTTTATTCTAAACTCTTTATTTGTTAAGTTAGTTTTAAATGTAATATATTCCCCATGATGCTTATACTCTGTAATTCTTATACCAGAATATGCACTTTCTCCAAAAGTTCTAAATTTAAAATCACCTTTTGGCACAAATGGAGTAAGTTTTGTTGGTATAATAAATTCACCATCTTTTACTAACCCATCACTTATAGACATTTTTTCAAATATTAACCTTTCAAGTGTTTTAAATCTGCCAATATGTGTATGCCCTACACTTGTAACAATAGCAATATTTGGTTTCACTATCTCTGTTAGAGCTTTAATCTCCCCAACATTATTAGAACCAAGTTCAATAATAAATATATCTGCTTTATCATCTATGCCACAACCTGTAAGCATAACACCAAGCATATTATTTTTATTACCATCTGTTGCATATACTCGTTTCTGTTGGCTAAATATAGATTTAAGCATTTCTTTCATACCAGTTTTGCCAAAAGAACCAGTTACAGCTATTACTTTTTTATTTGCGTTATTTAATTCATTATATCTAATTTTACCTAACTGCTGCATATAGTCTAATGTATTATGCACTAAAATTTTATTGCCTTGAACTTCATTATAGATACTTTCATTATCCATAATGACAGCAGCAGCTCCCAAATCTAATGCTTTTTGAGCATATAAATTACCATCTACATTTTCACCATGACATGCAAAAAAAAGCGAGCCACTATGCACAAGTCTTGAATCAAGAAAAGCACCATTAACTTCCGTATCATTTAATATATCACTTTTTATCACTGGCAGTTTTTTTGCAATGTCTGATACTTTCATTATAACTCTCCAAGATATTTCTTAACTATAAGTCTATCATCAAAATGATGTTTAATTTTACCTATAATCTGATAATCTTCATGCCCTTTGCCAGCTATTAAAATAATATCATGCTCTTTTGCAATAGAAATAGCTTTTTTAATAGCTTGTTCTCTATCAGGAACCACATAATATTCACTATCTTTTTTTATACCCTTTAAAATATCTTCTATAATTTTATTAGGGTCCTCAGTTCTTGGATTATCACTTGTAATAATAGTAATATCTGAAAGCTCACTTGATGCTTTTGCCATACGAGGACGCTTTGATGTATCTCTATCACCACCTGCTCCAAATACTGTTATTATTCTACTAGAAGCAACCTGCCTTAATGATGATATTGCATTAATAAGTGCATCATCAGTATGAGCATAATCTACAAATGCAGTAATATTTTTATTGCTAAATTTTTCAAGCCTGCCCGGAACATTTGTAAGATTTTTGATACCATTAGCAATATTTTCTAAACTTATTCCAAAAGAATAAGCTGCACCTATTACGCCTAAAATATTTTCTAAATTATATTCACCTATAAGCATAGAATGAATATTTATTACTTTACCAAAAACTGATATTTCTGCATCTATACCATGAACTGTTGATGTATATTTTACTGGGAAAATATCTGCATCACTATTAAAAGCATTAAAAGTAATTAAGTTATTTTTTATTTGAGATGCAAGTTTTCTACCATATTCATGGCTTATATTTACTACTCTATTTTTACTATAAGCATCAGTAAAAAGTAGTGCTTTTGCCTCAAAATAGTTTTCCATATTTTTATGAAAATCTAAATGGTCGCCTGTTAAATTAGTAAATACTGCTGTTTCAAAAAATGCTCCATTTATACGACCCTGAGCAAGTGCATGACTTGAAACTTCCATTGTAAGAGCAGAGCAACCTTTTTTAAGCCCGTATGCAAGGCTTGAATATACAAGTTCAGGTGATGGAGTTGTATTATCTATTTCTACAAATTCATCATCTATCATAATACCTGTTGTGCCTATTCTACATGTTTTCATTCCTGCTTCATTAAATATACTTTCCATAATGTATGTAGAAGTTGTTTTACCATTTGTTCCTGTTACTGCCATAGAGTGATATTTTTTTAATGGCTCATTATAAAAAGTTGATATTGCTTTTGAAAGCAACTGCCTACCATTACTTATAACAGCATGTGCAATATTATCACCTAGTTCAACTTCTGATATAATAAATTCTGCCATATTATTATCATATATATCTTTTACATCTTTATTGGAGTCATAACTTTCCCCTTTATATGCAAAAAATATTGTTCCCTTTGGATTTCTAGAATCTGCTGCAATATTTTTAATTTCCACATTTTCTTTTCCACAGTAATTCACTTTTACTGGGTTTAATTTTTCCACCAGTTCTTTAATTTGCATTTGCTGCCACCTCAATCTCTGGTTCAAAATAATGCTTTTCCGTAGATATAAACTCTGCAATCTGCCTAAAAATATTTGCTGCTGTTGCACCACCATATATAGAACTTCTAGGGGATTCATACACAACTATCATAGCTACTTTTGGGTCTTCTGCGGGAAAAACACCTGCAAAACTAGCAGAATAATTTTGTGTGGAATAAGCACCTGCTTTATTATCATATACTCTTGCAGTCCCTGTTTTACCTGCTATTTTTGTAAGTTGAGTTTTTGCTTTCTGCCCTGTGCCATCTTCAACTGTTTTCTGCATCAAACTAAGCATATAGCTTGATGTTTCTTCTGATAACACCTTAGTTTCCACATGCTCTGGTATAGCTATTTCATTACCTTTGACTATTTTAGATATAATTTTAGGATTAACCATTATACCATTATTTGCAAGAGCTCCATAAAAACGAACAACTTGTAATGGGGTAACAAGCACTTCATATCCTATTGCAATAGATGTAAGGCTCGTTTTAGACCATGATGCAACAGGTTTTACTATGCCAGCTTCTTCACTTGCTCCATATATTCCTGTTTTATCCCCAAATCCTGCCATAATTAAAAAATCATAAAAATTTTCTTTATTATTATTTTCATTTCTAATAATCTGAGTCATACCAATATTACTAGAATGGGTAAAAACTTCATCAACTGTTAAAGTGCCATAATATTTTGTATCTGAATAAGTATATTTACCTATTGTTATTTTTTTACTTGTATCTATAAGCCTGTTTCTATCAAGTTTATCATTATTATGCAAATAACTAAATGCAACAGTTTTAAAAATAGAGCCCGGCTCAAAAACATAATTAAAGCTGTGATTACTCCAATAAGCACTTGGATATTTCCAGTATGAATGTGGATTAAAGCTATTCACATTTGCAGCAAGAAGTATTTCACCAGTTTTTATATCCATTGCCACAACAGAGCCATTTTTAGCACCAAAAGTTTTTGCTCCCTCTCGTAAGATATGTTCAGCACCTGCCTGTATCCTTGAAGAAAGTGTTAAATAAACTTGTGTATCAGGTTTTGCAAGTTCCCCTTTATCTTCAAAAAGAATAACTTTTCTTCTAGAATCTTTTATGCTTGTAACATTTACTTTTCTACCTTCAAGCTTACTGTTTAAAAAGTATTCAATACCACTTCTTCCTATATTATCAGAACCAGTAAAGCCAACAATACTTGCCATTAAAGAACCTTGCGGATAAAATCTTGCATCTTCTACAAAATATTCAAGCCCTTTAATTTTACTTGCAAGCTGTTCTGCTTTTTCCAAATCTATCTGCCTTGCTATCCATGTAAAAGAATCAGTTTCTTTTAACGCTTTTTTAGTTTTTTGGCTTACTTTAATACCATTTTCTTCCAACGCTTTAAAAAAATCATATTTATTTGGTATATTTCTTCTATAAGCATAAAGAGAACCTGCACTTTTATTTCTTGCTAAAAGTCTACCCTCTTTATCATAAATATATCCTCTATCTGTATATACTGATAATCTTGGGTCGCTTTGCACTTCCACCATTTTTTCATATTTGCTACCTTGTATTACTTGCAAATAAAAAAGTTTTATAAATACAATGCCAAATATAACAAAAGAAAATATACTAAAAAGTTTAAATATTGTGCTACTTTTGAACATAATAAACTTTACCACCTGCTGGAAAAATAAATCCCATATCTTCTGCCTTATTAAAAAGCACTTCCCATCTTAAAGCATCGGAATATTTTTGAGATACTGCTTCATATCGCAAAGATTTTCTATCAAGCTCATTTGCAAGTTCAGATATTTTATATCCTTCACTGATACAGTGCTGACGAAATATCATCAGAATTGCCATACAAAATACAAAAATTAATGTGCTGATAACCATAACTGGTGCAAGTGATACACTAATTTCTGCAACATTTTCTTGACTTATTACTCTCATAATATTCGCTCCGCTACCCTTAATTTTGCACTGCGTGAAAGAGGATTTTGCAACACTTCTTTTTCACTTGGAACAATGGGCTTTCTAGTTATTATTTTCATTTCTTGCTTTTTACCACATACACAAACAGGAAAATTATCTGGACATATACATGGTGACGCATATTTATTAAGCCATTCTTTTACTATTCTATCTTCTAATGAATGGAATGAAATCGTTGCAAACCGTCCATTAGGTCTTAAAAGTGAAGGAACTTTACTCATTAATATTTCTACTGCATCAAGCTCCCCATTTATAAAAATACGGAATGCTTGAAAAGTTTTTGTTGCTGGATTAATACCTTTTTTATGAAATTTTTTAGGTATTGCACCTTTTACAACATCAGCAAAATCAAGTGTTGTAGTAAATGGTTGAACTGCTCGCCTTTTTACAATAGATGAAGCAATTTGGCGAGAAAACCTTTCCTCCCCATATTTGTATATAATAGTAGAAAGATTACTTTCTGAATAAGTATTTATTATTTCACTTACAGGCTCTCCATAAGTGGTATCCATACGCATATCAAGCGGACCATCCTTTCTAAAAGAAAAACCACGACTAGCCTCTTGAAGTTGGAAAGATGATACTCCAAAATCTGCATATATTCCGTCTACTTTTTCTATACTATTACTAAAAAGTGCTTGCTCTATGTCTGCAAAATTACTATGCAACACAAATACTCTTTTATCTTCTACAAATCTATCTTTAAGCCTTTGGACTGCTTCTATATCTCTATCAAGTATAATAAGCCTGCCATTTGCTCCAAGTTTTTCAAGCATCAGGCTAGCATGACCACCTCCACCACCAGTGCAATCCACATATACACCATTAGCAGAAACATTTAAATTATCAATTAACTCATTATATAAAACGGAGATATGCACTTACATTACTCCGAAACAATCATATCCATAAAGCCTGATAAAACAGTAGCATTATCTTCCAAAGATAAATCAAAAGAAGAACTTTCTTTTTCCCATTTTTCTTTATTCCAAAGCTCTATAACATCATAAGCACCGATAACATAGCATTCTTCTTTTAAATCAGCATTCTGTCTTATTTGTGCAGGTATATTCATTCTGCCAGAACTATTTATTTCCACAGCAAAAGCAGAAGAACTTAATATTCTAAATATTTTATACGCATTAGCATTCTGTTTTGCTGCTTCATGCATATTTTTCATATTCATATCATAAACAGATTTTGGGTAGATTTTCACTATGCCATTAATGGAATAAGCCATTAATGCTTCATTGCCAAAACTTACACGCAACTCTTCTCTCATTTTTGCAGGAAGACTTAATCTGCCAGCTTCATCAAACTTATTAAGATAGTTACCTGAAAATCCCACCTAATCCTCTTTGATACAAATTATGACATTTTAATACATTATATGCCATCATTTCCCATTTGTAATAAAATTTTACTAATTAGTCAAGTAAATTAAATATATGCTTATAGATTATTTTTTTATAAATATATTAAAATATTATTTATATATCTATTTTTACATAAAATTTTTATATTTAATTTAAATTTTACATAATATTATTATGGATACTAAGTTATATTAAAGAGCATATACTATAAATTACTATAAAAATATTTTGGTTTATCAATAAGATATAAATACAATATCAACACATACTGTATTTTAAAAAATAAATATAAAATTTTTTAAATTTTTCTTGATATATCTAGCAAAAACCAACATTTGTTCTATATAATATTGCTTAATTTTTCATCAAACTTAATAAATTTAATCACTAAATCACAATGATATTTTAATTGGATATTTTATCTAATTTATCCTTTACTTATTTTATCAAAATTGATTATTTTTGGTTGCAAAAAAACATAATATTAATTATATTTTTATAAAGATATTATTTTCATTATAGATATTAAGGTAGCACACCTGATTTCACTACTTATTGATGAGGAAATTATGAGTGTTTCTGCTTTAACTAATTCTTTTTATAATTATGTTCCTGCTACTTCGTCTAAAATTGAAACTTCAAACACAAATAATACTAATGATACACAAGAAAATAATATTAAAGTAGTAGATGAAAAATATAATAAAATAGTAGATATAACAAATAATTACAATAAAAATATAGAAAATACTTTAAATGATAATTATAACAATATCCCGTCATATTTAACTGGTGAAGAAATATTATCTGCACGACCTGAAAAAAATAACTCTACAAATCAACAGTTGACAGAAGAAGAACAAGCACAAGTAGAAGAGCTTAAAGCAAGGGATAGAGAAGTAAAAAATCATGAGCAGGCACATATTGCAGCAGGTGGTTCTTATGTAAAAGGTGGTGCAACTTATGATTATCAAAAAGGACCAGACGGAATACAGTATGCAGTAGGTGGAAGTGTTAATATTGATACTTCTCCAATTGCAAATGACCCAGAAGCCACTATTAAAAAAGCACAAACAGTTATAAAAGCAGCACTTGCTCCAACAGAACCATCAGGACAAGACCAAAAAGTTGCAGCATCAGCAAGAAAAATGATGAATGAAGCAAGGCAAGAATTAAATAATCAACAAAATAAAGTTAATGACGAAAATATAGATGAAAACAATAATACATCATTACAACAAAAAAATGACAAAAACTTATTAAATTATAATATAGGCTCACTTATTTCAATAACAGCTTAAATATATTTTTATTTTTAAAATAGATATTTCTGTGATTTACTTTCTCTGAATGATGAATATATTTTTAATAAAAATATAAAGGGACAGGATGTTCCGTCACGGAGTGCAAGCATTGAAGAAGTTACTTCCGAAAATGCATGTTTTAAAAATTTCAAGGCGAGTGCTTTTTACGAGGACTGCCAAATTCCCGACCGAATAGGCGAACGGTTTTTGTGAGGACAGTTTTTTCCGACTGATTAGGGAGGAAATAAAAAAAACTGGCTGGAACGGAATCAGAATTTGCACAGGCTGTAAGCGATAGACGGATTTATTTCGGCAGAGCGTGGTTTCAAAAATACAAGGATGTATTTTTGAATAAAAATATTAATAGTTCTTTTATCCTCTTTTAGCAAATATACACGGGTTATTTTATTATCTTTGCGACTGAATTGTATATGGAGTGATTTTTTGAAATGATTTGTAGATTTTTGTCTGACTGGAACGAACGGTTTTTGTGAGTGTAGGGAGTTTAAATCTACAATGGAAAAAAATCAAGGAATGATTATACAATTGGAGTATAAGGAATAAAATAACGAAAACTTGATTTATGAGCTGGGCGGCGGTAGGAAAGTCTAAAATAAATGTAACGAAAATAAATTATAATATCATTAAATTTTTAATAAAAATATATTAGTCATTCAGAGCCTATGAAATAGGCGAAGAAACAACAGACAATAGAGCATAATAGTTTTAACAATCAAATATATTTCAATAATTAATCATATAAAAACATATTAAATTACTATTCTATATCTCTTTTTAAGCCATTAACTCTATAAAAATAAAGTTGAAATTCTCCATCTTTTACACTTTTAAATCTATAAATATTTGCATCTTTAACTTCATTAAAATATTTATTTAAACCATCTTCTTTTTCTTTTGAAACAAATAAACCTGATGAGTTGCTACACTCTTTTACAGTGCATGCCTCAGGATAAAAATATGTATTATATGAAAGGATAGAAGACAATTCTGGGTCAAAGCTAAATATTACATTCTCGTAACTGCCTAAAATATTTTGCATTGTATGACGGATAGATTCATATACTCTTGTATTATACATATAACTTGGTGTAAGTAGTGATGCACTGCTAATATTTGTACATGAAGAAATAACTACTAAAACAGCAGTTATAAACCCTATTACTATTTTATAACCATACACTTCATAATAGTAGCCTGCTAATATAACAGTTGGTATTATTAAAGCACCTAAATATCTAACATCATAATAATTTATTATGCTAAAAATTATACCACCTAGTGAAAAAACAATAAACGATACAAAAATTGGAAATATTATTTTATCTATTTTTTTATTTTTAATTAAAACAAAAATAACAAATAATACAGGCAGATAAATCATTACAAATAACAATACTCTATAAACCATATTATCATCTTGTTTCAGAGGGTATTTATAAAATAAATCAAATATACCAATAATATGTAAAATTATAAATAATATCAAAAATGCAATAGATACCAAAGTAACAAGCATATATTTTTTATTATCAACAGCTTCTTTTTTAACAAAATAATAAATAATATGGTTTAATAAAAGCAATATACCTGAAAAATCAACACTTACAGCACATATTATAGATAAAGCAAGCAGTATGTAATATTTTGATGATTTATTATCTGATGATACAGTTATCATATAAAAAGAATACATATATAGTGCAAAACAAAAAATAAAAAGTGCATTAGGTGTCATAGACATATATGAATATGTAACTGGTGGATATACAAAAAACAATACCATACTAAAAAATGCACCATAATTATCTGAAATATTTAAAGTAATATAATATATGATAAGCACTGATAATGAAATAAATATTATAGATGGTAGTCTTAACTGTAATGCTGATGCACCAAAAAAATCCATTGCTTTAAGAATAAATTCTATTAATCCTGTATGAGCAATAGTAGTCCAAGAAAGACCTGTGCTTTTTAGATAAAGATATGCCTCATCACCTCTTACTGGTAAAACATAAGCATTCCAGCAGTAATATATTCCTGCTAAAATAATAAAAAAACCTGCTATTCTATTTTTCATTGACATAGGCTACCTCTAAACTTCCTATATATTTGACTTTAAATATATTATTTTATACCCATATTTATGTATAATGTCATCTAAAATAAAAATATTTGAAATAATTGTATTAATATCTATATAAGATGGAGCAGCAGCAATAGTTAATAAATTACTAAACTCTATATTATTTAAATATCCGCTTATATATGCAGCAAAATCATTTAAAACTACTTCATCAATTTTTAAAAGTTTTAATTGCTCATCTAAAAGTAGAATACGCTTTTTAAATTCTTTACTTTTTGTAACAATATCTATTATTTCAAACAATTCGCTTTGCTCTATATCTCTTGATAAATATTCTACTATTTGATTACTGATATTATGAATAATTGAAAGCTCTTTTATTCGTTTCATATTTGTAATTAATTGCTGTAATTTTAAATTAGACTCTCTCATATTACTCATATACATATTTGCTGCCTGTGCTTTTGTAAGTCTGCCAGCAAGAGTGCCATATATTAAATACTGCATAAATTGGTAATCATCTTTTTCATCCATAACATCAAGTATATTAAACACTTCATTATATTTTGATGATGAATAATCAATATTTAAACTTTTATCTCTTATTTCTGCATATAGTGTAATGCCAGCATCATAAAAATCAAGCTCTATTTCTGCTTTTTTATCTTTATCCACATCTACTAGACTGTTTGGAGCATCAACACTTGGAAGATTGTATTCAAAATTATATGTATATTCATTTACAGTTGCTTTTGTAATAATATCTGCAATAGATATTTTCTTATCTTTAATAATAAACATAAATATCCATGGCACATTTGTATCATATCTTTCTTTGCCACCTATGACTATTACATTATCATTAATTGCAAGCCCTGTAAATAATAAGTCTGGATAATAACCAAGAAGCATATTTTCAGGTGTAACAGCAAAAATATCTTTGCCTTTTTTAAAACTAAGTGTATAAATTGTGCGATTATTTACTTTTATTTCAGATATACCAAAAGAATATCCATCAGAAATGGCAGCAATAGGTTTAAATTCTATAAAACTAACAGCAGGTGCAGCACTTAAATTACAATAAATCATTATAAAAAAAGAAAATATAACAAAACGCAGCATAAAAACCTGCCTAATGAAACATATTACATAATTATAATTTATGATTAATAACTATTCTGCCTTTAAGTGGGCTTTTATTTATTTTATCAAGATACTCATTAATTTCAAAAATAGATATTTCATTACACATAAATGAAAGTGTTTTAAGATACCAATCACCCGCAAGTTTATAAAGTGCTTCCCTTTTTAAACTTTGAGAACATTTAAGCGAATCAATACCAACAAGGTTTATTCCCCTTAATATTAAAGGTAAAAGCGATGATGAAAATGTTTCACTAAGCACAGCACCACATACTGCAATTGTAGAACCGCCTTTAACTGAGCGTATCATAGTATTAAGAACATCGCCACCAAGAGTATCTATACCTGCAACATATTTATCTTCTAATAAATGTTTATTAGATGTATCCACAAAATCATCTAACATTATAACATTTTTTGCACCTAATTCATAAATAAAATCTTTGCATTCAACATTTTTTGTAACAGCTGTAACATTATAACCACATAAATTTAATATGGAAACAGCAAATGCACCTATGCTATCAGATGAACCACCAACAATTACTTCCTTTGAATTAGTTTGAATGCCAGCAGCCATAATTTCCATAACAGCAATAGCTGCCGCTATGCCATCAGAACCAAGTGTCATACTATCTTGCATAGAAATTCCAGTTGGCAGGCTTATAATCCATGATTGTGGCACACGGACAAACTGACCAAAACCACCCGGCACTGTCTGACCTAACCCATTACCAAAAATCAGCACTTCATCACCTTCTTTATAATGGTCAGAGTTAGACTCCACAACAATACCAGCAGCATCAACACCCGGCACATAGGGATATGTATTATTACGAAAAGGTGTATTTTCTCGTGAAAAAAGTATATCATAAGAATTAATTGTAGAATACATTACTTTAATTAATACATCGCCTGCTGGCAAATTTTCAGTATTTTCTAAAATAACATCTTTAACAATAGCTCCATTGTTTTCCTTTATAACAAAAGATCTAAATGTACTCATTAAATTGCTCCCTTATTATTCTACAATAATATATAATATACTATTACTACAAATTAATATAAAATAATATCATATACTTTATTTTTTGATGTATAACATAATATATTTTTATTATTTTAGCAATGATATATTTGAATATCATTATAAAGTATTTTTTTTATTTATCGGCATTATTTTTCAATTAATAAATAAAATATAGTAATTCATCAATTTTAATAAAAAACTTTATCATTACTAATAAAGAAAGGCTGTATATGTAATAAAAACAGCCTATAAATAATATTATACTAATTCAAAATGGGGATAATCTTTTAAACCTTTAAAATCTCTACCCCATTTTATATTTATATTTAATTCACTTGCTTTTTGCATAATTTTTGCTCCCAGTTTTTCAAAACTTTCAATATTATTCCAATCAAGTGGCAGTGGCACCACATCTACTGCCATAGCTGGTTTTAAATTGTGCTTACTCATTCCCCATTTTGCTTTGCTTTTCCCCTCATAATATGCCTTTTCCTGTTCGTATCTTCCACGAAATCCGCATATAACAGCACATTTTTCTTCTTCGGATACTATTTTTATAAGTCGCTGTAAATCACTATGACATGTATTTAATTTTTGTTTGCTTATTTTACTTAATGTATTCATATTTATATCCTATATATTATCAATTTTTCTTTTAATTAATTCTATGATTTTATTCTGTGTAATAATTAATAAATCTGTTCCAGTAAATGCTGCCATACCAGCAAAAGCAACTGCAAGCCCTTGTTTATCAATAATACTTATTAAAATTTCATAGCTTATATATGCAATAAACATACTATTTATCATACCCATACATAGAGCTAAAAACTTTGCACCAAATGGCTTGCCTTTTAATGTTGGGGAAATTTTTGTTATAAACCCTACTACTCCGCCAGTAAATGAAACAATAAAAAGCCACAACCATTGCCATATTTCTGCTGGTAAATGATATGCTTTATCAATCATCTAATCCCCCATTTTTACATACATTTAAAGCTGCTTGCAATTTTTCAGCATAGGCTAAAATATTTATGTTTGTAATAACAATATCTTCACTATATTCAGGCTTTAAAGGTGCATCAACACTACATACAACAGGCACTGATACTGGATAATATTTTGTAATACTCACGCCACTACAACCCCATAAAAATAATGTTATAATTGCAAATAATAATGCTGTTACCCATTTAAATGACTTTCTAAACCACCAATTTAAAGAATATCTTGCAACATTATCTTCAATATCCATCATTACTAAATTATTAGATGTTGATTTTATAAGATTAGTAATTTTATTTAAATTTTTTAATATGTAAGTTTTTATTGTTGTATATTTATATATGAAATATTTTTTAATTTGCTCTTTCATTTAAAAACTCCCTTTGGTTTTCATCTATTGTTTTTATAATATTTATACATTCTATATTATTCATATTTTTATACTTTTTATGCAAAAGATTATATTTTTCATTGATTTGCTTTATTTCAAATATATATTTTTCTTCTGCTTTTTGCATATTAACAGCATAATTTTTAATTTTTGTATTTTGCAAATCAATCATACTTTCTGCACTACTAATCTGAATATGTAATGCTTTATTTTCTGCCTTTAATTCTTTAATTATGCCATTATAAATGCCAGATTTTATTAAAATATAAATAGAAAGTGAAAAAAGAATTATTATAAGTATAGCTATAATGCTAATATATACTTTATCCATATTGCCCTCGTATTTTATTATTAAGTTTATATATGGATTTATAACATAGATAAAACAAGGTTTGTCCGTGATGTCTGAAAAAACTATTAAACATATCAGAACATAAATATTATTAGATTCTTCACCTAAAAAACAGGCTCAAAATGACAAGATTTACATGACTAAATTAATTTTTTAACCAACACAGTATAAAAACACTTATTAAGGCTTAAATATTTTTTGGTAATACAATGCGGATTAAAAATTAGTAAAAGGAATTTACATAGTAGTAAATGACTGAAAAAAATTTAAACCAACAAAGTATAATTCAAAAAGATACAACCTGAATTATTTTGCAAATAAATCTTTATATCCACCACTACCAACCATTCCATAAGGTCTATCATATACAAATACTTCTTTTACTACTACTTTATTATTTTCTATACTCATTTTTGTTATTATGCCACTAAACATTATTGGAAGTGTAATTTGCAGGTTCTTATTATCTTCACTCCATTCAATAATATTATTCCGCATACCTAAATAATAAAGATAGTTGCTACCTTTTTTTAAGTTGATGGGTAAGTATGACACAATATTATCAATAACTTTATAGTTATTATCAGATAATAATCGTTTATTTAAGTCAAATCTATAACTATTATATGTTTTTATAATATCTTCTGTATTATATCTATACTCTGCACTTTGGCAGTATTTATACATCCAAAAAGGCTGTTCTTTTTCTTTTAACTGTTTAGCTGTTTTTTTAATTAATTTATATTCTTCTTTACCGCATTTTCCTACTTTTATCACATCATAACTTATATTATCATAATACTCTTTTTTATCTACCGCATGGAAAATAACACCATGCTGATTTGAATGATTATATAAGTCAATATCATTTTTATTATATGCAAAAGCTGTCAATGAATACATTAAAACTAAAATTACACTTAAAAATATATACTTATATTTCATAATTCACCTAATTTAATATATATTTTTTAAAAATTTGTAATGTGGTTTTAATCATTACACTATTATCTTGTTTTTTAAATTCTAGTTTATCCTTATCTATACTAATAATTAAATGGTGTTTATTTACCCATGTATAACTTATAAGTTTATTTTTTAAGTAATATGTAATATTTTCATTTATAGCAATATTTTTTATTAATATTTCAGAAATAGGCAATACTATTGCAAAAACATAAAAAAATTCATTATAAGCCTGCAATATATCTGATGAATTATTATATTTATAGCAATTATCCCCACATAATATAAAGTTTTTAGTCCATTCTTCTTCTTTTTTATAAACTGAATAAGCATCTTCTATAAAAGCACCAACAATTATATCTGCATTACTTTCATTAACTATGCCATTTGTAAAATTATCTTTATATGATGCTGGATTATTTATAAAATCAATCATATTATTATAAAGCCACGGATTTGCATAAGGGGAAGCATATATATCACACGATATAAGCATAAATAATAATATAAATAATTTTCTCATTGGACTACCTGCTCCCCAAAAGAATACTTATACCCTTCTTTAAGCAATTCTAAACTATCTTCTATATCACTTCGCCTATCATATCTATTATCACTAAACGCTTTTGAAAATGGTTTATCAGATGATACATCTGTAAAATATTCTAAATGCAACATAAATACAACCTTATCTGCAATAACATCTATTGGAATAATGTTACCTTTTTTATCCTTTTTACGCAAAAAGCCCGACTTACCTATTACCTGTCCTAGCTTTACTTTATCCCCTTTTTCCACTTTTATACTATCTTTATCCAGCTCACCATAGCGAATAGTAAAACTTCTGCCATCACATGTTGTATGCTTTATAGTTACCACATAAGTTCCTGCATAAAAAGCACCTACTCCAATAACTTCACCATCAGATACCGCTACAACATAATTTTTTGATGATAATAACTCATACTTACCATTATCATTATAAACATCAGTATATAAATCACGGGAAGCATGGAAAGATTTTTTAATTTTAGAACTGTTTTCTCTAATACGATAGCTTTTATATACTGCTTGATTTGCTCCAACACTATCAAGCCAGCTATAATTTGCATATTCCATACCTGTATCATTTAAAGGCTTTGCTATAAGTGGAAATATCACTGGACGCTTGCATTCTTCTGCATATAATATATTTGACAATGAGAAAATAAAAATAAATAGAGAGATAATACTTTTCATAATTAATCAGAGCCATTATACATTAAATGATGTAAAGGATAACCAAAAACATCATGAAATTGTTTGCCAATTACAATAAAACCTAGTGATTTATAAAATTGCATTGCCTGAATATTTTGAACATTCACATCAATATATTTAATTTGCATAAATTTAACAGCATAATTAACCATAGAAGAGCCTATCCCCTGCCTAAAATAATCAGGATGACAAAAAAGCATTTCTATTTTATTATCATCAATACCCATAAAGGCTACTAACTTGCCAGACTTTTTATATACATATATATCAACATTTGCAAAATATTCTGGTAATTTAGAATGTATAAAATCATAATCTTCTTTTGATAAAAAATCATGAGTGAACATAACAGCCTTTTCCCATATCTCTATGAGTGGACTATAATCAGAATGGATATATCTTTGTATCATAGGCGCACCTATTTAATATTAATGCAGTTTTTTATCCGAATATAAATTTATATACTCATCGGCTTTTTTTAAAGCTTCTACTTTCATTTCATCTGAAAATTCATCATATAATTTTGCTGATGTTTCTGCTGCATACTCATTGCCATTATGTTCTGCAACTTTATACCAAGCATAGCCAATAGTTCTATCCATTCCTATACTAAAATGATATATACCAGCTATAACAAGCTGGGATTGACTATCCCCCATTTCAGCTGCTTTTAAAAAATAATACTGTGATTTTTTACTATCCCTTTGATATATTTTACCTTCTGCATACATAGTAGCAATAGTAGTGATTGCTTTTAAAAAGCCACCATCAGCAGACTTTTGTATCCATGATGCTGCTTCTATAAGCTGTTCTTTTGAAGGTGCTATGCCACTATCTGCCCCTAAAACTATACCACTATATATATACTGTGCCTGAGCATTGCCATTTTCTGCTGCTTTTTTAATGTATTGGCTACCTTTTTCTTTATCAATAGGCACTTGCATACCAGAATAAAACATAAGCCCTAGTGCAAGTTGTGTTTCAGGGTTACCTTTTGCAGCTTCATCTTCTAATAGTTTTACTTTAATTTTTTTACGGTTTATAAAAAATAATATCAGAACAGCAAGAACTAACACAAGCATTACTGATAAGATTATAATATATGTATTCATTATTTTCCTCGTATTTTTAAAATTATTTTATATTATAATAATACCATACATATACTTTTTGATAAAGTATTTTTTTAAAGCACTTTTTCCATGTGGATATGTGGTGCATGCTGGTCATAATATATCTCTCCCATAGAAATATAGCCCAGCGATAAATAAAATTTTTCTGCCTGTTTTTGTGCGGAAAGTTCTGCTATTATACCACCTTGCTCTTTAATTTTTTCTTCAACTTTTTTCATTAAATAAGAGCCAAGCCCTGTGCCTCTATATTCTTTTAAAACAGCAAATCTGCCAACAGTCCATTTTTCACTATTTTCTGATTTATATATTCTTGCTGTTGCTGCTCTTTTATTATTAACTTTTATAAGTATATGGATACTTTTTTTATCAACTTCATCAAATTCTTCATAAAAGCCTTGTTCTGATACAAAAACTGTTTCTCTAATATATCTTGTATCTTCTGTTACATCATTATAATATTCTACTAATATATCATCTTTAAAGTCCATTTTAATATTCCCTTGTAATAATATTTATAATTTCTTCGTTATTTATTTTTTCTGCCAATGATAAAACAGAAATACCTGCATCATCTAATGCAAAAACATTTGCACCGTAATATATCATTAAGTTTATCACATTAATATCACCACATAATACTGCAATATGGAATGCTGATGGCTCATATAAATCAATATTTTTATATATTATAAAAGTATCAGCAATATTATCATTAATATTATAAAACTTTAAAGCATCTGCTACCCAGTTTATACATTTATTGTCGCTATATTCTAATAAAAGTTGCAGAATTTCATCATTTTCTTTATTTTCTTTTATGTTTTGTGGATATGATTTATAAATTTTAGTGACTTTCTCGCCATCTTTATTAATAAAAAAATCAATTATTGTGCTATCAGATATACTTTTAGAAATACTTATATTATTGCTACTTAAATTATCAGATATATTATTTATATCATTAATCATATTATTATCTATAATTGTTGGTTTCTCTTTGCAGGCAGATATTAATAATATCATTAATAAAATAAACATCTGTTTTTTAAGCATAATATTATTTAACCTTAACCAGCTGATTTATAGCATAATAATTATAAAATAAAATTTAGTTATAAAAACAGCTGGTAATAAAATATATACTTTTTATTTAGAACTACTCACTAATATATCATAATAATTAGGATTAAAAAATAAAATATTAAAAGTATCTTTTTCAAATAACTCATCCATTTCTGATGGATTTTTAAGGTTTATTGATATAGCAAGAGAATTATTTCCATTATAAATAACACCATCTATTGCTTTAATAGCTGACATTATCATATCGCTATATTCACTATTAATACCTAATAAAAAGTCATCTTTCATTTCTTCATACATTTCAATAACATTTTCTTTTGTAATATCACCAGCATACATACCTGCTAAACCTTTAAATACATCTAAAATATCATCAAATAAATTTGGACTTTCCATTTTATTTTCTATTTCAGACATAACAAATGGTGCATCAAAAATTGCAGATGTCATATCATCCCAATTATCAGATAATGCTTTTAAAAAAGCAATCATACTATTATGTTTTGCAAAAATATCATCTTTAATAAACATTTTATTTTTCTGCTCTAATTTAATATTCCCAATAGATGATTTGCAAAAAACATTACTTGTAAGCATAGATTTTTCACTAACTAATGTCATCTCATCAGAACAATCAAATTTTATATCCATATTGCCAGCAACTTCATCGTTAAAATCCATCATATTAACAGATAAATTACCATTTGAAGATACATAAAGAGTATTTAATGTAGGTTTTAATGTAAAAGATAAATCTTTAACTGCAAACTTCACTAACCAATCACTAAATTCTATATGACTGCTTTTGCATGTAATTGTTCTTGTTCCACTGCAAGAAAATGGCTTATAACTAACATTACCATCTGCCATATATGTATCTTTCATATAGTTATTTAGTGCATTTTCTATTTGTTTAGCATATTTATTACCTAATACAGCATAACCTGCAATAATAGATACTATAATAGCAATGGTAATAAGTAAGCATATAATAATAATTTTTTTACTCAATCCACTTTTTTTGTGTTCCTGCTGTGTATTTATATCATCTTGGTTATTATCTGTGCTTGATAAATTATCCATAAATCCTCCACTAGATTATCTTATATAGTTCTCACACTTTGTAACACATAAATATATAAAGTGCAATATGAACTACTAAATAATTAAATATTTATCATAAACCATTCACAATATCATTCATAATATTATCTATTTCATTTGATGAATTATCTTCTATTTTATTTTCTTGTTTTTCTTCTTTCTTTTCTTTCACATTGTTTTTAATAAGTGATGGTGTTGGAGTATCCTCTTCTAAAATTTCTTGTTTTTCAGGTATTGATAACTGTATTTTTTCATTAATCATATCAATAATTAATTTATTGCCTTTCTGCTTTGCATAATCTATAACTTTAATAGATAAATTTTCCCCTACTTCTGTATTTACTCCCGCATTATAATTTAAAAGTAGCCGAACAATAGCAGGATTACCTGTATCAATAGCATTTGCTATAACAGGTTTATAATCAGCACAATCTACATGGTTCACATCTGCTCCATATTTTAAAAGCACTTCTGCTAAATCATAATTATTATTAATAACAGCAGTTTGCAATGGAGAAATACAACCTGCATTAGCTATAATATTAGGATCTGCCTTTGCTTTTAAAATTATATCTGCAATTTCTGCATTACTTGTTACATTTAAAATAGAAATACCATCCATTTTTGACTGATAATTAACATCTGCCCCTTTATTTAAAAGTAAAGCAACCATTTCTTTATTACCCTTTTCTGCTGCCACCATTAAAGGCGAATAAAAAGGATAATCATTTGGTTTATTTATATCTGCACCAATATTAATTAGTGCTTTTGCTATATCATTATATCCAAAATATAAAGCTGTAATTAAAGGTGTTGGATTTTCGCCTACAAATAGACCATCAATAGAAGATGCTCCCTTGTCTTGCTTAACAGGTCTATTATAAAAACCTTTATCTACATTTTCTTTGATTGATTTGACTGCCGGTTTAGATATATTATTGATTAATGTTTGTTGCAACTCTGCATGTAATTTATCCTTTTTAATATCTTCCTGAGTAATACTAAAAAGTTTAAATAAATCAACATCATTACTAGCTTTTACTATATCTAATGCACTAATGCCCTCAATATTTTTTGTATATCTATCAGCACCAGAAGAAAGTAGCCTTGCAGTAATATCATAATTTTTATTTTTGACAGCAATATGTAAAGGTGTAATACCATCTTTATTTTTTACATTAGCATTTGCACCATTTTCTAATAAATATTCAACAGCTTCTAAATTACCATTCGTTACTGCAAAATGAAGTGGCGTATCCCCATCAAAATCAGTATTATTGATTTCCACATTGTGCTGAATAAGTCTATTAACCAATTCTTTATTAAAAAGATTTGATGAAAGATGAGCCGTAAGCGGAGTATATCCATTAACATTTTCTTTATTAACATCTGCACCTTTTAATAGTAGATAATTAAAACAATTCATTTGGTCCATAGACAAATCTTTTAAAAGGCTCATACGGTATATTATAGTATTACCATTACTATCAGTGCTATTAATATCAGCTCCCATATTTATAAACCTGCGAACACTTTCAAAATCACCTTTTACAGTTGCTTCATAAAGCATATCATCAAGATTATCATACGGATTTGCAATAGATTTATCATCTTTTTCTAAATCAGAAATAGAATTAATAACATTATTATTACTTTTTATACTTTCCTGCTTTAAAGGAATATTATTTTGCAAAATATCAATACCATTAATATCATCATAGCCTTTTGGCGTGCTATTATTTTCTATATTTGTAATATTATTAGAAGATGTGATATTATCCTGCTGTGGATTTTCTTGATATTTCTTTTCTATTAAAGAAAAAACTCTATAAGCTGTAAAAAATGCTGAAAATATAATACAAAATAAAATTACATTACGAACTATTTTTTTATCATCTTTTGTCATGTATCACTCCACATATAAGTATAAAATATATACATGATAAATCAAGCAAAATAATATTAAAATATCCAATATAAATAACTGATTGTAGGCTTGTGATGTGCCATAGCTTTTTGAATATATTTTATTTTTACGAGAGCTATATGTTCCCAACTGATTAGAAAGAAAAGTGATTTTTAAATTTTTATTAAAAACATTAATAGTTTTTATCCTAAAAACTTATTATATTTTTATTAGAAAAAAGGAAAATATTATTTTTACACTGCACTAGAATATAAAATTCTTATTGCAAAAATAACATAAATAAAGAAATGTAAAATATTGAATAGATAAAATATAGGGAAAAATATCCCTATAAATTATTCTCCATTAATATAATCATCATTTGTAAGACATTCAACAAGATTTTCTACTTTATCAAGAGCATCATAAATAGCAGCATTGTCTTGAATAGAAAAATCATCATTTGCAAGTTCAGTATTATCCATCATCACTTTTAATTCTTCCACAGAACGCTGTAATGCTAATAAATTACCCTGTGCCTTTGCCATAAGCTCAACTGCATCTAAAAGAGTATCAAATTCATCTGATTCTAAAATAGTATAAGCATCTGTATTAGTATCTTTTGTTTCCATAATATCACCCTGTAATAAAAACATTATATACTTTCATAAGCAAAAACAATGCCATACTATTTTGCTGTAAAAATTAAGTCATTAATTATATCTACTGCATCTTCTATACAGCCATCACAACTTCTAAGAACTTTACCTGTGCCAATCCCTTTTATATCTTTACATAACATTGCACCTACACGGTTTATAAATTCATTATTAATCTGTGATACAAGCCTGTATGTTTTTCCTTTGGTGAACTTTTCTGCATCTTTTCCACCACTTTTATAAAGACCAGCTATAATTACAGCTGCTGATAATGCTCCACAGCTACCCTGAGTATTACCCATACCAGCACCAAAACCCTCGCTAATTTTAAATAACATATTTTCATCTATATCTAATTTATCAGCATAAGCAAGACATACTGACTGGCAACAATTATAACCCTGACTATGTAGTTTTAATGCTTTTTCTTTAATATTTTCCATATTTACACCAATACTTATTTTAAAATACTGCTTTTTATATCATTACCATCACTTTTTTTCAATAAAAAAAGCCTGCAAATTTTACTTTACAGGCTTATAGTTATAAAATTTTAAAAATTATTTTACAGATTCAGCATCACTGCCATCCCATTGAGATATAGCATCGCTTTCTATTTCAGGAATATCGCCTTTAATATAAACTGGTATTTTTTCCTGATTCCATTGAGAAATATAATGATTTAATAATGCAATAACTGGTTTATATAAAAGCACAAGCACAACAATATTAATTAATGCCATAAAGCCCATTATAAAATCACCTAAATTCCATATTGTAGTAAGGTCTGCAATAGAACCACCTAAAACAAGCATTAATGTCATAAACACAACTATATAGTATGATATTTTATTATCTTTAATAGCAGTTACACCTGTTTGAATATAGAAAAAGTTTCCTAATATAGAGCTAAATGAAAATAGAATAACACATAAAGTAATAAATAATGAACCAAATTGACCAAAATGAGTGCTCATCGCACACTGCATAAGTGCAATACCTTTTAATGTGCCTATCTGGTTCATTGCTTCTGGCGAAAGTAAAAGAATAAAGCCAGATACTGAACAAATAATCAATGTATCAGTAAAAACTGAAAACATTTGAATAAAGCCTTGACGAGCTGGATGAGTTGTTGTGGCAGCTGCTGCTGCATGTGGAGCACCACCCATACCTGCTTCATTGGAAAAAAGACCTCTTCTTAAACCAGTTGCCATTGTCTGACCTATTGCACCACCAAAAGCAGCCTCTGGCATAAATGCCTGTGTTATAATAACATAAAACATATTTGGCACCATTGTAATATTCATTATAACAACTACTAAACCAAATAATATAAATGGGATTGCCATAACAGGCACAATATATGTACATGCTTTAACAACTGCTGTTCTGCCCGGACTTAATAAAATGAAAGCAATAATAATAGATAATACAATACCTGTAATATTTGGATTTAAATTATAAGAACTTAATGCACTAGCAACAGTATTTGCCTGCACACCATTAAATGCTGTATAAGTTAATATCATAATGCCTGCAAATATTACTGATAATACAGGAAGTTTTAATCTACTACGAATATAAAAAGATGCACCACCAACATATTGACCAAGGGAATTTTTTTCTTTATAAAGTTGTGCAAGAGTAGCTTCTGCAAATGCTAATGCACTGCCAAATAATGCCATTACCCACATCCAAAATAATGCACCGGGACCACCAACAGATATGGCAACCATAATACCAGCCATATTACCTGTGCCTACACGGCTTGCTGTGCTTATTGCATAACTTGAAAAACCAGAAGTCCCCCCACCATGATGTTTAGCAAATAATAAACTGCCAGCATGAAATACATACTTAAATTGTGAACCTTTAAGTAAAATTGTAAATAATATTGCTACAACAATAAATACATAAAATACTATATTTGAAAAAAGTATCTCTGTCCCTGTTGTAAGAAATGTGTCAATAGAAGATATTAATGTTGATTGTGCTTCCATCTTGCCTCCAATTAAAATAATATGGTTAGGATACATAATTTTATATATCTTTGTCAAATAAAATAAGAAAATAACAGTAAATAAGCACTATTTAATAATTATTTCTATCTTTTTTTATCAAATTAAAAATAAATATAAATGGTCCCAATATACTTTCTAACTTTATAAAAAATAGCTTTCTTGTGCTTTTAAAAAATAAATCTATTAAGAAAAAAGATATAAATGCAGATATAACAAAAGCTATGCTGTAACCTTTTAAATAGTATAAACTGCCTAAAATATAATTTAAAATTACTATAATTATAAGAGATAATGCACTTTCTAAAAATAAATACTTTATTTTATTTTCTAATATAAAACATTTACTTGATATTACATAAAAAGATATAAATGGTATTACCCATATTGTAATTGATAAAACAATATTTGATGATGTATAACTTTTCCCATAAAGAATATTTATAATCAATGGAGATAAAAAGGAAACAAATAAAGCAATTAAAATAAACGGAATAGTAGTGATATAAAAAAGGCTTTTTATTCGTTTATGATATTCTTCCTCACTTACCTGCTTTGCCTTAACTACTGCTGGAAAAAAAGCTGTCATTAAAATAGCTGGCACAAGGAACCAAATCTCTGATAGCCTTATTGCAACACTATATAAACCAGATGAATAATCTGAATACATACTACTTATCATAATAACTGTAATTTTTTGATAAAAAGTATAAAAAAGAACTATTGTAAATAATGGCACTGCACTTTTTAATATATTTTTTATATAAGCGATTTCTATATGCCAGCCTGATAAATTATAACCTTTAAACTTATACATTGCTATAACTGTTATATATAATACTGCATAGTCAATAAAAACTGCAAATGCAAAATATATAACTGGTGCATTTAATATTATTAATATTATTTTTAGTATAGATGATAAACTATAACTTATTATCCTTGCAAGTGATGTGTATTTTGCCTGTGCATTTATTAAAAAAATACATGAAAGCACAGAAAAAGGCTGGAATATGATAGCACTAATGATAATCAATGAAGAATATATCTTATCTCCATTATAATTTATGAAAATATAACCTATTGCAATAATATATATAAGAAAAGCTGTAATAAATTTAATAAAAATTGCAGAGCCTTGTATAATACCATGTTTTTCAGGCTGGTGTATCATATCTCTCATAATAATATCATCAATACCAAGTGATACAACAATAACAGCAACTGAATATAAAGCAGTAGCAAAAGCAATAATGCCATACATTTCTGGACCTAAATATCTTGCAACTGCAATACCTATAATAAATGAAGCAATAAGGGAAAAAATATAATCACCCATCTGCCATGAAAAATTAGAAATATATTTTTTTAATCCATTATTTGATAAACCTAATTTTAAAGATATTAAATTGATTATTTCTTTAATAATTCACCTAAAATTATAATATTTTTATTAAGTTTATATTTTATGCTATTGAAAAGCAAGTTAATATATGGTAATCTTAAAAAATGTTAATTAAATAATGAGGTGGATTATGAGCAGGCAGATTCCGTTTGCAGATTTAAAATCACAATATAATGTTTATAAAGTAGAATTAGATAAAGCAGTTCTTGATGTTATGGGTTCATCTATGTATATCATGGGACCAGAAGTTGAAAAATTAGAGAAAAATTTAGCATCTTATGTTGGAGCAAAATATGCGTTAAGTGTATCTTCTGGCACTGATGCACTTTTACTTGCACTTATGGCTTATGGCATAAAAGCAGGCGATGAAGTTATTACAACACCATTTACATTTATTGCAACAGCAGAAGTTATTGCATTAGTTGGTGCAAAACCAGTATTTGCAGATATTGATGAAAAAACATATAATCTTGATGTTGAAAAAGTAAAACCTCTTATTAATGAAAAAACAAAAGCTATTATTCCAGTATCACTATATGGACTTCCAGCTGATATGGATAAATTTGCTGAACTTGTGAAAGGCACTAATATTAAACTTATAGAAGATGCCTGCCAAAGTTTTGGTGCCACAGATAAAGGTAAATTTAGCTGTAATTATAATAGTATGGGTTGCACTAGCTTTTTTCCATCTAAACCACTTGGCTGTTATGGAGATGGTGGTGCTATATTTACTAATGATGATAAAGAAGCAGAAATATTATCAAGCCTTAGAAACCATGGACAGATTGCAAGATATAAACATAAATACATCGGTATAAATGGCAGACTTGATGCTATGCAGGCAGCTATTCTTAATGTAAAACTTAACCATTTTAAAGAAGAAGTTGCTACAAGAATAAATATTGGCAATGAATATACTAAAAAAATTAAATCTGCATATAATGGTGATGCTAATGATATTATTACTCCGTATATACCAGATGGCAAAGTAAGTGTATATGCACAGTATTCTATAAGAGTAAAAAATAGAGAAGAAGTTGCTAAAAAATTAAATGAACAAGGCATACCAACAGCTATACACTATCCTATCCCTTTACATATGCAGGAATGCTATGCTGGATGTGGCTTTAAAGAAGGCGATTTACCAATAAGCGAAAAAGTATCAAAAGAAATAATGAGCCTTCCAATGAGTGCATTTTTAAAAGCTGACGACCAAGATTTTATTGTAGATGTTCTCTGCAAAGCTGTTAAAGAAACAAAATAATTATAAATATAAGCGGGTATAATATTATACCCGTTTTAAATTTTAGTGTGTTTATTATATTTAATTGATATAATAGTTAGTTTTTCTTTTATAATTATCTAAAAATAGAAAATCTGATTTAATAAATAATGTTGTAATATTTTTAAGAAACCAAAAAAGATATAACACAATTATAATATAAAATATTAAAAATATAAGATTATATTTTATACATAATAAAATGAGATATTTTATCTATAAACAATTCAAAATTATTTAAAACTATACCATTTTCAAAACCATTAAAGCTATTATCAACCTTTAATGATTTATTAGTATAATACTTTTTATAATCACTTCTATTTTTTATATTTTCTTCATCTTGTTCTATATTTAAAATATATAATAATGTAAGCTCTGGTGTATGAAAATATATATTTTTATCATCTTTTGACAATATTTTATATTTTTCTATATTTTCATTACTAATCACTTCCCACTTTTTTATATATCCAGCATTATCAAAATATGGCAATATTTTTGGTAAAACTAATATCTGAAAATATGGTATAGAATTACATCTAATATTTGCTGTTTCACCAAGCATATTTTCAAAATAATTATTAGAATTTTGCTTATAATTACTCATTACAAATTTAAAGCCTATTGCTGCAATTACTTTTTCATTTTTACATACACCAATATCAACTGCTTTTTTCATATATCTTCCATTTATTCTTAATTCTTTACTATCTTCATTATGACTTAAAGAATAAAATGATAGTTCTGATAAATTTTTTAATTTATTTTTCAAACTATTAGCTATAAATGGATGTATATCTTTTAATTTTTCGTTGCTTCTTGCCCCTTTTTCTAAATATGATTGAAATGCAACTGTTAGTTTATGTATAAATTCATCATTTAATGACATATTTCACCAATATCTAATCTATTGTTATATTATATAGTAATGTTATATAAATTATATAATATTTTGTAGTTTATATTTTAAATACTTTTCTAAATCTTTTGAGGAAAATGTATAATAACCACCGCTTTTATACTTTTTTAAAGATTTTAAATATATGATAAAATCATTATTATAAACAGCATTATATACATCATCATATTTGTAACTAGTTAAAATATATAATCCACTATATACTCCATGACCTTGTGAAACTTTATTTAATTTAATACTTTTTAAATCTTTTATCATATTATTAATAGCTATTTTTTGCTTAAATGTATCTTTTATGCCTTGGCTTCTGCCAAATAAAAACCATTTGCTTCTTTTTTCAAGTGAACGATTTGTTAATTTTTCTCTATGGCTATTAAGATAAAAATAAATATACGGATATTTATTTTTGATATATTCTTCACTGTATGGATTACCATTTTTATCGTATGGGAAAATAAGTTTACTCCATTTACCTGTTGATGCCTTTAATACAGGTAATACAATATCTTCATCATTAATATTGTCATTAATAAATATTTTATCAGCTAATGTTGCATATCCATTTTTTACTATAATATAGTTGTTATCAGCAATATCATTATGTGTATTATTAATTATTGAAATAAAATCTAATGTCTCTAAATCATTAAAATACATAAAACCCGATTGAAATACGGAAGCATAAGGAAGCCTATGACTTGTTTTTGTTTCATAGTCCACATAGTTAATATTATTAAAATACTTATTATTTTGAAAAAGAGCGATTGCTGTATATGACATAATATTTTCAAAAACTTGAACTTTACCTAAATCAATAATATCACTTAATGAATGATTTAGTTCTATATAATTTCTTAAAGCTATACCTGATTTACTTGTAAAAAATGAACTTGGAGTAATATAGCATAGCTTACCGTATTTATTAAGTTGTTTTAGCCCTATTTCATAAAAAGCTATATATAAATCTGTCATTCCAGTTTTTGTAAAAGTTAATTTTTTAACTTCTGCACGGTTTAAGTTATGCACTCTAACATAAGGTGGATTGCCTATTACATAATCCATTATTCCATCAAATTTATTAAAATGTAGTGTGTCTTCATTATATAAATCCCATACAACATTAAAAATATTATATTCCATAACAATAGTATCTAAACTTTCTATACATTTTAAATATTCATCGTGGTTAATCTCTATGCCATGAATATATGTTTCTAAATGCTGTTTTAAAACATCAGGCTTAGGACCATATAATGAAATAAATACATCACAATATTTTTTAACAATATTTTTTAAAAAAGCTCCATCTCCAAAACTATTTTCTAAAATATGTTTTCCTATAATATTATTATTTTTATAACCTATTAGTTCAAGCATTATATCAATAATATATTGTGGGGTATATACTGCTCCAAAATTTTTTACTCTATTTATTTCTGCTGTTTGATTCATAATCAATGCCTAATATCAAAATTTTTTAATATTATAATAAATAAGTAATATAATCAAGGTCAATATTTTTACAAAAAAATACAGTTGCTTTTACTTGCAACTGTATTTTTATTTCTACACATTATTTATTGTTTATGGTAACCTTCTTCATCATCTCTTATGCCATTATAACATTCTTCATAATCATCCGGTATCCATTATGGTTTTGCAGCCATACCGCTTCCTTTAAACATATCCAATACTCGCACATATCCAGCAGATTTCCATTTCTCAATAGCATTTAGTTTTTTTAACATCTTTTGCATTCTTATTTTTGTGTTCCCATTCATCTATATTTTGGTTAAAACTTTTTGCATCTTTAAACATCTCATGCATTTCCTTTGCTTTTGATACATCCCAATTATCAAGTGGCTGATTAAATGCTTCTGCACCTCTAAACATAGATAAAAAATTTGTTACTTTTGAAACATTCCAGCTGTTGATATTTTGGTTAAAACTTTTTGCATCTCTAAATACATCACTCATATCTTTAACTTTGCTTGTATTCCAATTATCAAGGGGTTGATTAAAAGAATCTGCATCGTAAAAAATACCAACTATATATTTTACATTAGATGTATTCCATGTATTTATATTCTGATTAAACTTGCTAGAACAATGAAACATATAAGACATATTTGTAACTTTACTTGTATTCCATTTATCAAGAGGTTTATTAAATTCATTCATCCAAGCAAACATAAAACTCATATCTGTTACTTTGGATACATCCCAATCACCTATATACTGATTAAAATCTTTTGCACCTTCAAACATACAGCTCATATTTGTTACTTTTGATGTATTCCAGTTACTAATATCATGATTAAAAGGTGTCTTATAAAATAATAATTGCATATTTTCTACATTTGATACATCCCAGCCACCTATATCTTGATTAAATGATGTTTCTCCAAACATCGCTTCCATATTTTTTACATTAGAAGTATTCCACATGCCTATATTATGATTAAATGTTTTACTATAAGCAAACATATAAGCCATATTTTCTACATGGCTTGTATCCCATTGCTCTAATCCAGCCCAATCTCTTTCTAAATATATAAATAGTGATGATAAATCACTTATTGCACTAATATCAATATCTGATAAAGAAATGCTTTTATCTCTAACAAGTAATATTAATGCAAGTTTAGTTTTAGGTCTGTATTTACCATTTTCTTTTGGTATTTGTTTAAGCCATTTCGGTTTTGCAGGGCAGTCTTTAAAGTTTTTATATTCAAATCGTTCTTCTCTTTCTATATGAAAAAGTTTCTTATAGTATTCTGAACTTGTACGTGCAAAATAGTCTAATCCATAGAAATTATCATTTTCTAGACACTCAAAGTTTTTATTAATACCACTTGTATCCCAATTATCTATATTTTGGTCAAAACTTTTTGCTCCGTCAAACATTCCAAGCATACATTCTACATTAGATGTATTCCACTTACTTATGTCTTGATTAAAGCTTTCAGAATAAGCAAACATTTTTCCCATATATTTAACATTAGATACATCCCAGTTACTTATGTCTACATCAAAACCATCAGTTTTTGCAAACATTCTAGTCATATCTACTACATTTGATGTATCTAAATTCATTATCCATCTAAAAAGTGGATTGTCCTTTTTTAATTTTGTAAAATCAAAATCAAAAAACATATCCGACATATTTTCTATATGACTTGTATCCCATTTCTCAATACCATCAAAATTAGTTCTGTCTATATGACGAAATATTTCAGATAAATCCTTAACTTTACTTATATCTATATCGCCTAAATACTGCCTTTTTTTGTTCATGAATTTTTTTAATTCTTTTTTATTTTTAGGAGTTATTACTTCACCTTTACTTTTAATAGAAAACATACTATCTATTATGTAATCAAGTTTCTGCCCCTTTGCATAGCGAGACACAATTCTATATGTATAATCTTGGTCTGAATATCTAGTAGTCCTACCAGCATAAAGAGCTTTATCATCAGCATATTCTATTCCTAAATCCTGCAATCTACTTTCTGCATCAAGCACCATTTCTTCTGTAACTTTTGCACCTTGTTTTAAAAGCTCTATAACTATATTATAATCACTATTATTAATGGCAACTTTTAGTTTATCCTGTAAATCTTTTTCGCTCATACACTTTCCCCTTAAAATTAGTATTTTATATTAAATTGTATTATTTTATCACGGGGGGGGGGAATGTCAAGTGTTTTTACAAAATTACAAAATAAAAAAAATAATAAGTTAAAAGTCTTTTAGATATAAATAAATTTATATTATATTATTAAAATTAGAGAAATTAGTGATAAAATATTTTATAGTATTGCTAATAAACAAAAATACACCTGAAAAAGATGAACTATAAAATTGTATAACTGTGTATATATTAAAATTACTAAGCTGACAAGATATAGCATTATTATATAAACGCCAAAAGGATAAGATTATGCTTTATTCACAATAAAATAGGATACTTTATATAAA
>JAAGKN010001043.1_pt1 | contig 50384 bp, 43 predicted proteins | sample 6206371 | NCBI WGS metagenome assembly JAAGKN01 (sample SAMN11533720, study PRJNA540317) | gut metagenome | isolation source: fecal pellets from male and female animal of same cohort | host: Peromyscus leucopus | place: USA:CA | collected 2017 | reverse complement strand
ATGACCACCATGACGCGGAAGGCTTCATCAACCTCTTTGGACTTTCTTGCAAAGTTCGTGCTATGAAGATGCAGGAAAACGAGAAGAATCAATAAAATGATGACACTTTGGAAACTCCTTACAATTTATCTGATTTTTATGAACCTAATTGGCTTTGCAGTGATGGGGATTGATAAAAGAAAGGCTAGGAAAAAGCTTTGGAGGATTTCAGAAGCTACACTCTTTATCATTGCTATTATTGGCGGAAGTTTAGGCTCTATTTTGGGTATGCGAGTATTCCATCATAAGACAAGACACTGGTACTTTGTATATGGAATGCCATCTATCTTAGTCTTGCAGATTGTACTTATTTATTTCATTACAAAGGGACTGTAGTTCCTTGAAACAAAACAAGAGCAGCTTTACATTGTTGAATTTCTGTAAGACTGCTCTTTACCTTTTTCTATTCAAACATTCTGTTTTAGATGCCAAAATTCCTATAAACCAATTTTAAAGTTTCATAAATTCTTCCATATTTCCTGCTTTTCTAATCTCCTTGACACACTTCTCTATATCGCATACGTTGCATAATTCGGTCTGTCATAATAAATGTCCTTAAATACCTTTTTTGCATCACAATGTTCTCCTAAATTTTTATTTTATACTCGATAATTTACTGTTCACTCCAACCTTCAGTATTACTCATTGTTTCATAGGAAATTTCTGTAATGTGTGGATAATCCTCCGGATTTTCATTATGCAGCCTTGCCCATGCCAGTCCAGGAACATACAAAATTGCTTCAAACTCAAGATTGCCTTTCATTTTTCTTCGCCCCTTTACAATATCATTGTAAAAACGTTTGGAATTGACAAGCGCTGTACAACGAACATATAGAAAATCGTCCCCTGAAAAATGGTCATTTTTATAAACATCATGAGCAATTTTTTTGGTATCTAATGAGTACAAAAGTTCTGCCATCATATCATCAAAAGCAAAAATAAGTTCATCTCCCCATTTGGACAGAAATGTGATAAGTGGCTCAAGTACGGCATCATCATCGCCTGCCTTATCCCAGTCAAGATAAGCATCTGTAATATGGAAAAAATCAATTGCCGACATTTTTTTATTGTCAATAATGGCTTGAACAAAAATCGGAGGTTTCCCCGAACCTGCCATATAGTATTTTCGTTCTGGCATATGGTGCTCCTTTACGTGTTTTCTAAAATAGACATAAACTTAGGGAACTGTTTAGAAATAAATCATCACTTCCATTTGCTGAAGGTTTTGATTCAAAAATTCTGCAAATGAACCTCTAAAGATTTATTTGGTGACAGTTCCTTATGATTCCTTATCGCTCCAAAAGTTCTTGATACCACTCATAAGTAGGCTTTACACCCTCCTCTTGCTCATACTCTTCTTCTAATGCTCCGCAGAAATACCACTCTAACAATACTTTTAGACTAGGCAGCGCTTCACTTCCGTGCAGCAGTCCATCGTTTCCTAGATACCGCTCGTCCCAATCAAATTCCTCATGGTCGAACCATACCAAAGACCATGTGCTCTCGTCCTCCTCATCTACCTTATCCTCTGGTCTGGACAGATCGATGCATAGAGGTCCCCAGCCTGCACCCCAGTCGCCGATAGGAATCAGATTCCGAAAACAATCTTCTGGTAATTCACAAAAATCTCGAATTTCCTGTAAAGTTTCCATCCATTCGGATACCTCTGCCATCGTTTCCGGACTATGTATCATCAACCAGAGAGGTCCGAAATCTCCCATGTCATCAATGACGGCACATATTTCATTAAAATCACTTTCAGGCAGGCGATAAGAAGTCAAAAATGCCTTGTACAGAGATGGCAGCGTTACTTGATGTTCCTGCTCGAAAGCAGCAATCTCCTGCTCTGTAATAGTAGAGGGTATCAATTCTTGTTCAGGAAACCATCCCCGCTCTTTTAGTTTTTGAAATGCTTGTTTTACAAATTCTTTTTCTTCTTGTGGTGACATACACTTTTCCTCCTAAATATCAACACATAAAATTCTTCCTAACTTTGCAGTACCAAACAAATTGTCTTGTATTATTATATTTTATCATTTTTTTCCTGTTTGTAAACCCCCTTTATACCCAAAGCTAAATCCTTGACTTCGGAATTTTAATAGTTCAGCAGAATTTTCTGTTATATAATGCACCTATTATACCACTTTTCTTTTTTCTGCATCAAACCGATCTGTATACATAGAAGGTAAATACTCATCATTGAATCGCTCTATAGGATTTTGAAGTCCCATATCTCGAATCTGTTTCTCAATCTCATCATAATAAACGTTACAGATAAAAATAGCACATTCTACTGGAAGCATTCTCAGAGTTTCTGGATTTTTAATTTCCAGCCCTTCAAATTCCGTTCCCCATATCGCTGAATTATTATCACAAGTAAATAGAGGCTTATATTCTTTGCCATAACATTTCATATAATTTCGGCACATATTTCCTGCTCCAAAAAGGACACGCATGTCATATTTTCTGATTGTGCGTTCCATAGATATCTGCCATATAAAGTAATCTGTTACTTTTTTAATAAATATATCGAAATCCGCTCTCAACAGATGTGAATATGCCTCAGAAGTCCCTCTAAAATCAAATATGATTTGCCCATCAAAATCAATCTTTCTTAGTCCACGAATCACTCCCAGCCAATCTGTCTGACTAATTCCATTGCTCGCCATAGAAAATGGTAGGAGTGCATTATCTGTTTTCCCATTATTTTCTCTTATAATAGTTGCCTTAACCCTATCCCCCAGCAAAGCTAAGAACTCATAAATATTTTGTCCTATCAGGTTGCATATTCCTATATCCGCACATATTCCATATTGATTGTTTTTAGACATTTTATTCAATTCATCTACAAATCGACTTAACTCATAAGGATCACTAAAAACTCCCCTCATCAAATGTCCATTATATTCTCTATAGTGGTTAGGCACTAAAATACGAATTCCTGCCTTCGCTGAAACAGTTTCAAAAGAAAGATAAAATGCTATGTTTTTCTCCCATTCCTCTTCTGTTTCCATCATTTTCATAAGAGGATTTATAATTATATATTTACAATTTGCATTATTACATGCCTGTATGCTTTGCAATGTTAGCTTATGAACAAGCCACTCAAGCTCCTCTCTTTTCGTATTCCAAGGCAATGCGGGCGCTATCCCTATTGTGTTTTCCAGATGCAATTCTTTACACTGCGCTATCAGCCTATCTGCCTTTTCACTAAGTTTGTCAGGTGACAACGATATAAAATCATTATCAGGATATTTTTTGGCAGTTTCTATAGTCTTCTCTCTATTCTCTAATTCATATTCCGAACAATATTGTCTTAAGTCTAAGGCAATATTACGAAATCCTGCCTTAGCAAGCCAGTCAATGGACTTTGCCCTTTTCTTTCCCGGAACTCTATCTGGTACATATACTACTTCCATCTATCAACTTTCCTCTCTTATCGTAACAGTTCAGCCTTGCTGAACTGTTACGCATCAATCCATGCAAAATCGCTTCGCGATAGATTGATGCATACAACCACTACTCATTCGCACGGACTTTGTAAAAGTCATACTTTGCAGCGTAGTGCAAAGTCCTAGGCTGAATAGTTACCTCTTATCCACGAAGTTTTGTTTTCAAATCTGTAGAACTAACTGACTGCGTATATGGAAAAAATACAATATCCGAACCATGCTGCTGTAAATAGGTTCTTTGCGACAGCCATGACGGATCATTTTCATAGTCACTTCCTGAAAACTGCACATCAAAATGATACATTCGATATGCAGCCTCTGTTGAAGGGTTGTCTATTGGAATCTCCACTGCCTCATCTACATAGCGGCACGACTGTACAATTTCTAAACGCTCTTCAAACGAAATTACTGGCATCGTTCGTTTTTCTTTCATTACCTGTTCATCTGAAACGACTCCGACAATCAGATATCTACACTGTTCCTTGGCTCTTTTAAATAGATTCAAATGTCCTATATGAAACAAATCAAATACACCTGCTATATATCCCACGTTATATTTTTTCTGGGTTGTTTTATCATCTGTTAGTATAAGCTCTTTTCTTGGCAACTCATACTCCATCCACGGATCAAATACCGCAACCTCTTTGACTCCTATATCAATTAGTTGTTCCAACACCTCTTGATATTTTTTGATGCAGATAAACACCTTGTAGGGTACATCAATTGTTTTGAGCTTCTTGGGAGAGAAGATTTCAATTCCTTCATATTGTTCACCCCATTTTTGTCTATCATTATCAATCAAACCTGATACTGAATAAATACTCCCATACTTATCCAAAAATCTCTTCGTAAACTTTCCAGATCCAAATAAATATATTTTCTTACCATATGTGTTTTTAAATATATTGCTGAAATATTTATCATATTTTTCCTGAGAATAATTCATTCTTTGCCTATTTGCCTGAACAATAAAGTAATCCCGCCGATGCATTCTATGATAACTTGACAACTCTTTTTCATTGCGAAGAGGTTCTAAGAACTTTCTTGTAAACTTACGCCATTCTGTAGAATGTTTCTTTAATCCAAAATATTCCAGAATCTCATCCATTGGATAGATCTGCCAAAACTCCGGCTGATTCATATAAATAATATCAATAGTTCTTAATAAAATAGCTTTTGCCGGAAAATTATCAAGATAGCTTTCTTGGTCATAGAACAAAAATTTACCGTTATCATAAAAACAGTTCAATGCTATCAGATCTACATATCCTCTTTTCAGAATAATCCCAATCTCATCCCTTTGTTCCTTAGAGCCTTCAGCGAGATCTTTCCATTTATTCCTTGTGGGATCGTCCTTTTTCCCCCTTTCCCAGCCCGGCTCAAACTGCTCCCAATTGATATCTCGATAATCAACATGTTCCGAAGAATTTTTAATATATTCCCAAAAAACTTCTAATTCCTTATATAGCATCTGTATATCTTTTTGAAATAACTTTCTAAAATGTACCAAAGCTGTTTCTTTTTCTATCAATGGCATTGCAATAGAATCATCCTTTAATTCCATATTCACCATTGGTATATGATGAGCTTTCAAATACTCATTATTTTCATACAACTTTCTAATCAAACTCTTACCTTCTGGAAATATTGATTTTTTTACAACTGTTTTATCCTTTTTTAAGATAGTTGCCAATGCATTTTTATGACCTCTGTCGGGAGATACTGTAATCTGTTCATATTTCCTTTCCACTGCATTTAATGTACACTCGACAAAAAAACCGTTTGCCATTCCATGTAAGAGTCCATTTGCTGCCAAATCATCGTATAGTTTCTCTTCCTCCAAAAACACGGTATCTGGAGATTTGTATTGTGGAAATATTCTGATATCAAGATTTTCTTTTGGAATATAATCTTCTGCTATTATGAGCTGTGGTCTAATCAAACTTGGAAATACGGAGAAAAAACTGCATTGAAAATCCTCTTGTGATAAAAGCTGCCTTATCTCCGCTTTGGAATATTCTCTGCCGCCTGCATATTCTTGCGCCGCTTTAGGAAAATGTGCATAATTTTCTATGCCATCAAAGATCTTTTTAGAATAATAATCCTTTTCACCGCAAAAATGTTTCACAGCTAATCTGTTCTCCGCAAACAAAAGAAGAACTCCATCTTTCTTTAAATGCTGCTTTAATATATGTACTGTATTCTTAGGTACAGGACTTTTATCTATAATTCCAGCACCAATAATATAATCGTACTGCTTCTCTATAGTTTCCAATTCCCTGAGAAAAATTGTGTCAGCTTGCGGAAACACTTCAGCTAAAACATCACATTCTTCTATTCCTCCTAAAATAAATAATTTGTCTGAGTTCTCCCTAAATTCATACCAGCGTATTAGTCCTTGTGGTAATTCTCTGATTAAATCCTCCGTATTATTCATAAACCTCTACTTCTCCATATTTTTTATTTTATTTTGCAGGATTTCATCTGCCCTGAGAATTTTGGAAAATCCTAACTTTTTTGCTTTCTTTATCATAGGCATCTGTTTCTTCTCTGCAACAGCAACAATCAAAAGTATCTTTTCTCTGTCTCCTGTAACAGAATAAATTGAAGGGATTTGTTTTGTTCCTTCAGACACAACAAACCCCTCTATTACATTTTTTACTCCTAATTCACATAAATAAGAATATACTTTTTTCCCATATACACCAGCTCCATAAATCAATATCCTATCCTGTTTTTTTATATATTCCTCAAGATAATCCGCGTATATTTCCTTTTGTACTGTGTAACTGTCTGTCACAGCCGCTGTGACATTCCATACGGAGCTCCAAAAGAAATGCTCCATATCTGCTAATATAGACACTACCGCATTCCAATAATCTTTCGTCCAATATTTTGAATCAAACTCTTCTGTTGTCTGCATCTGTATCAGTTCTTCTTTAAATTTTTGATAAAATGCCGATTTTAGCAGGACATTTAATCTATTGTAATTCCAGTAATATGCCCTAAACATAAAGGCATTTCGAACTCCCACATAATAAGGATCTATAATTTTATGCTCCTTCATATACCTATCAACTTCAGCAATCTCATCACAAACAAAAAAAATTTTATCATTAGAATTAACTGACGATTCTGCATTATCTGTGCGATAGTAATAATATGCATTATTTGTCAAGACTATTTTTTCTGCCATTATCACACTTTTAAAATAAAATGAAGTATCCTGATAAGACGCTCCTGGTGTTTCCAAAAATTTTATATTATTTTTATCCAAAAAATTCTTCCTGTAAATGGCTGACCAAATATTACAAGGAATTGCAAACAGCGTTTTACAGTTCTTTGCCCCTATTACCTTTTCACAATTCTTTGCCTCAAACAAATTTATTTTTTCTGGCTGCTCATTCTCAACCGCATAATGAGCAGATTTCACAACATCAATATCCTCAGATAAATACATACGTGACATCAAACATTCATACATATCAGGTGATATATAATCATCACTTTCCACTATCCCAATATATTCTCCTTTCGCCTCTGCTAACGCAAGATTCATACTAATTCCATATCCAGAATTGGATTTATGGATTACTTTGAGCCGTGTATCTTTTTTTGCCATCCTATCCAATATTTCTGACGAGTGATCTGTTGAACCGTCATCAACACATATTATTTCTATATCTGTATATGTTTGGTTTATCAGGCTCTCCAAACACTGTTCTAGATATTTTTCCACATTATAAATTGGCACTAAAATTGACAGTAAAGCCATATATACTCCTATTCAATAAAATCCAATATCTCATTCAATGAAACAATTGGATATTTTATCCCATTCATTCTTAATTTTTGATAGATTTCTTTAAAAAAATACATGGCAGTGACTACAATCACATCTATTGGCGGTAACACATCTGTTGGTGTGTAGATTGGAATTTCTCCTGTAAACTTATCCGCATTTCGGTCAATCCCATACTGTATTTTCACTTCTGTACCTTCCAATTCTTTTATCAATAATTTCCCAATATCAGAAATGCCATATACTGCAATTTCCTGATAACTGTTTCTTTCAAAATATGCAGACAACTGTTTTCCATCCTGAATCATGCTCATCCATCTGACTAAAATCCTATTATTTTCTTTTACCCTTCCTAATGCATGACAGGAAGCCATTCTGTCGTTTTTTAATTTTGAAATGTCTTCCCAAAAGTCAAAACCATATTTGTACGCTAACATGATTTTCCGAATCAATTCATCTGCATAAGCAATCTCTTTGATATACTTATCTTCTATCTGTTCCAATATATTTTTCAAGATTTTCTTATATTGATCCACTTCATCTGCTTTTAGCACAGAAGTATTTATGCCTTCTTGAAAGCGAATTTGAACTGCATTCATAATAAAATATTGACACATTGGCGCAAAGTATCCATAATACTTTTTAGACTGTTCATAAATTCCATCAAAAAGATATGTTAAATCTTCGAGATAATATCGTTTTGTCCTATTATATAAAAGATTAGACGCAGAACTCTGATCTGTCCTTGCTCTATAATAAAATCTGACATCCTCTGTCAGCATTCCGTACTTTTTCTTAATTAGAGGTACTGTATTGATAAATACCGAATCCTCCCAGCATTTCTGTCGTTCATTAAATGGGAATTTTTCTGCCGTTTCCCGCTTTACAATGCAATTAGAACCTAGACTCCGTATAGCTTTATAGTTCCTATCAATATCTATAATGCAATCTTTTTCATGATATTGATTCAAGGTATGTGCTCCCTCATGTGCCTCAAAATACCATACATTAGAAGATACCATATCTATTTCATCATAATGTTTTTCAAAAAAATCAATCATTCGCTGATATGCATTCAGAGACCATTTATCATCAGAATCTAAGAAATTGATATATTTTCCTTCTGCATACTTTAGTCCAGTATTTCTTGCTGCACTGACACCTTTATTTTTATCCAGCTTTATATATTTAATATTTTTTGGGTACAATGTCTTATATTTTTCACACAAATCGCTGCTTTTATCCGTAGAACCATCATCCACCAGTATAATTTGTATATTCTCTTTGAAGCCTATTGTTTGATTGATTACACTTTGTAGTGTTTTTTCCAAATATTTTTCTGTATTATAAATGGGAATTATAACAGATATTGTAAAACAGCTTAATGCACTCATATAGACAATCTACTCTCCTTAAAACATTAATCAGACGCTCCCATTATGTGCACAAAATCCATTTCTGCATTCATTTCCTCCTCGCTTCGTCCCCCTGCGATATATGAATGCAGAGTTTCCTTATACAAAATTTCCCTTAAATAGTAGAATTTCTGCCTAACCCTGCGCCTTGTCGGTTCCTGCCAGAACATCTGCCTACAGTAATCTGGATCTGTCAGATTGTCTTTTAATTTGCCTTCTTCTAGATAAAAGTAACTTAGCAAATTATTATGGCAGTCACTATCCATTAAAATATGATATAGTGACATCCCTTCTGGACTTACCAACATAAGATATGTTCCATCACACACAGCATAAGCTTTAAAATAGTGTATATTCCCTATTGGTTGAGCCGCATATGCACTTCGAGAGTACACATATTCCCTCTTAACTGCTGACAGTTCATGTACCCAGTCGCTTTGTTCATTAAGAAGATTCATTACCAACTTTCGAATATCCGTTGCTGCAACTAATGTATTATAATCAATTCTGTTCTTTCCGGTCATTTCAGGATCGTAGACAAAAAAAGGCGTGTGTATCAATAATGCATTAGGTTCAATCGCATGTGTCATTCCATGCCTAAAAGAATGTGTCCAATAATCATCGCCATGATCTCCATAAAATAAAACTACCGTAGACTCTGTTATCCCTTTTTCTTTAATTAAATCCATCAAATCCTTAACATGCTGGTCAATAGCAGCATACCCTGCTTCCCACTGCAGAAATCCATCATACCCATTTCCATCAAGAGCATATTTATTGAAAGAAGAATTACTTGTATAATCACAGGCTATCAATGCAAATGGCTGATGCTCCATTTTTTTTGAAAAAGCATCCAAATACTCTTGGTACTCACTTTTTAATATCATTTGATTTTTGAAGCCTGCCAGATGTTTTTCTTCTGCGCTGTCACGATTATTCCCATCAGGATGAACGTATATTCCTGTATTATATCCCATCTCCTCTAGATCATCCATTAAACTACTCTTGTATACATATGTCTCAGGTACATCATCTAAAGTTATCGCTGTCTCATACTGATCCATTCCACCATACAATATATCTCCAATCGTCATAAGCGTTGACGTTGCTGTAGAAAAATATTTGTGAAAAGATACTGATCTGCTTTCAATCTCACTTAAAATTGGAAACATATCTCTATTTAAAAGGAAATTGTTCATATTTAAGCTTTCCAAATGAATGATAAGTATATTCCTCATCAAATATCACTAACTCCCATCTACCCTTCAAAAAAAATTTTTATTAACTGCTCTATGGAAATAACTTCTACATTTACAACCTTGCATAATTTTGCTTCAATATCATAATAATCCTCTAATACAGTAACAACTATCATCTCTGCCTCCTGCAAATGACTCGTATCATCTGGTGATAATAGTCTATATGCTTTGTTATCTATGTTTGTAACACTATATCGCTGATCCATTATCCATGGAATATGATATTTTTCATTTTCTATTTCCCATATCAGATGCCTTCCCAATCTTCCATATCCATACACACCAATGGACTTAATACCGCGGTCTTTAAAATATGTAGTTATTGTGACCTTTTGTTCTCTTAGTTTCATCCATTGATCCATACACAATGACATTTTTTGCCATTTATCATACATTATAGTTCACACTAACTCCCATCTGCCCGCTTTTGCGGGCATACAAATCAGGATGTGTGAAATTTTATTTCACACTAACTCCCATGCCCTTCAGGCACAAATCTCGATGAAAAACGCTGTCCTTTGCGTTTTTCGAAACATTTAGAAACTCTTAGGCGGTGTCTTTTGCCGGCTTAGAGTTTCTTAATGTTTTTTTCACACTAACCCCAATAGCAGCCATCCTCTATTTGCTCATAATGCTTTGGTGGTGTTTCCATAGGATAAATCCATGCGTCATTCCACCATTTCGTTACGGATTCATTTCTATTCTCTACCCACCTTTTTGCCTTGATCCCAAACATCAACTGCGTAGAACTGCACATTTCTATCGCCTGTCTTCCTGCGCGTTTTATTGCAGCTGTTAATGGATAGCCATATGCGCCACATCCTATTATTGCCACGTCAAATTCAATCTGCAGAATTTCTTTCTCCATATATTGATATGCCTCAAACCAGTTAGAAAATCCTTTATTATCACCCATCTGCGTTTCAAGAGATTGATATGTGATTAGTTCAAAATCTGGCAAATTATTCTCATTCTCAAATAACTCTCTTCTTCTCTTATACTGCATTTTAATGCTCTCACTAAATGGTGAAACCACCAAAACCCTTTTTCCATATAGTCCATTCATCCAAGTACCCCCCCAAGCATTCCATGGTGTATGTACAATACCTTTCTGGACAAAATCAGACATATTATCTGCATAATTTCTTAGCAAAAACGCTTCGCCCTCTTTTTCCCACACTAAATGTATATCCATATCCTTTATTGCATTGATTGTCATCTCTGCATACTGCTCTATATCTGTTTTTTCTTTTCCGCGACTTGAAAAAAATCCTGATGTGGTGAGCAGGAATTGCGAAAATTTTTCTGAAAAAGAATCCTGAATCCCCAGCCTCATCATACAATACTCATATGCAATCATGCATTCCGTATGACCAAGCCTCCCACAAGCGAAAGGAGTTCCTTGCTTCAAACGTTCTCGAAGTTGATTTTCTATCCGCGTTTTGTCATAGCAGACGTGCTTACTATAATTTTCTGCTATGGTTTCCTCATAAGTCTGCTCTGATATATGAAATAAATCATAATATTCAATATTATATGGTTTTAATGACTCCACAATCTCTCTCGAATAATGGATATGTTCACATGCTATTAAAACAAGATAATCTTCGCAACAAATCTTTCCTAAAATTGATACTGGATATATCCAACTACATTTATTACAAAGCGCATTATCTATTATATAAGATTCTTTAATCCCTAGCTGACCATTCAAAATTCCTTTGACTATACAGCCTTTTTCGCCCATTGGATAAATAATAAGCTTTTTATTATCCTGTACCAAACTATGCAATCTGTTCTTTAAAATACTATAATTCATCTCCTATCATCCTCCGTTTTACCATAGCTACTAATTTTCATAACCACATTTTACAAAAATAGCCTGACCATTCAAATGGAATATACATCTTCCATCCTTGACTTTATTTTCGAGTTCATTACACAACTTTGTTACTCCTACTGTTGTGGCAAACCCATAATCATCAAATATAACCATTCCACCGGAAACCATTTTACTCCAAACAAAGTTAAATACATCTTTTGCCGATTCATATACATCAACATCAATATGAACTAATCTAAAGATTTTATTACTAAATTTATCATAACAATCATTAGGAAATATTCCAGTCACTATCTCTACATTCTCTACTTTACAATTTCTTAAAAGTTCTTCCACAATCTCTAGATTTGTATCAGCATGCTCTCCACCAGCATAACAGGTATCCTGTGTCCCTGCCTTAGGAACTCCCTGAAAAGTATCACACAAATACACTTTTCCCGATTTTAACTGTTGAAATCTTTTCATTCCATGACATAATAAAGCCCCTGATCCTCCTCTCCATACTCCAATTTCAGCGATATCACCCTTCTGACATTTAGCAGTTTCCTTACAGGATATCCATAACGAATACAATCTATAAATATCAACTAATGTATTATTCTTAACTTTTTCTAATATGGAAATAAATTCTTCGTCTTCCCGCCATGGTGCATAAGTTGCCAAAGGTACAATTTTTTCATAAGGATTTTCTTTTGCTCCTGCAAAATTGAACTCAAATATATCTAAATAATCTCTTTGATATATGGAATCTTTCATTTCAATTTTGCTTGTAACCTCGTGATATGACTGTCTTTTTGTGATGCATAAAATCAATTTTGTATCTTTGATATCATATTGATTCCCATTTACAATCTCTAATTTTATATTAGAAAGTGTAATATCTTCTTTTATTGTATAGGTATCATATATACAGCCCCAATTAACATTTCTATATCTTTTAGTAACACTTTCTATAAAATCCTTTATTTTATTCAAGGAGTGTGTTGATGCTCCCCAAAAAGAAATTTTGTATCCTTCCTCTACCCACTGGTCAAATATTTCGTTTACTTTCATTCATTTTCCCTCCGTTTTTTGCTCCAGATAATTGATTCAAATCCATAATATTCCCAAGTTCCTTCCAATGTCATTTTCATTTCCGCACTTTTTGCTTCGTTCAGTTCTCCAATTTTACGCATTAAATATGGTCTATTGTTTTGTGTACTAAAAAGGATTTTCATATTATTTTTTTTCAAAATCAAATTGATTTTTCTCCAATTTGGTAATTTGTTATGAGAAGAATCATCATAAAAGTTCAAACAACCATTACGACCTCGCGGAAAATACTGACTATCTTCTGAAGGGAATGCCATATATAATTTTCCACCTGTTTTCAAGGAAGCTATCATTGCATGCAATACTCTTTCTGGTTCTTTACAATGTTCTATATTATGAGAAGAAATCACTGCATCAAATGAATTTTTGTATTTTTCTATTGCACACGCAAACTCTTCTCCACTCACAATAAGATACTCATCTGCACACTTTTTTGAATCAGTTGTTTGGTTATAATCCCCAACATCAATCCCAACATAATACACTTTGTCTAATATTGATTTCACAGCTTCAGGGCTTTTATTTCCACAGCCAACATCCAATATTCTTGTATTGGGTGAATTTTTCAAGCTCCGCAAAAAAGAATATTTCCCATGTGGATACAACATTCTGGTTATAATTTCAGAAGATAATTTTTTCTTTCTTTTCTCACACTCCATCAATTTCTCTGGGAATAAATCTATCATATTTTTATTACTTACATACCTTTTAATTTCTCTGCGGATTTCTTTATGATATTGTGTTGAGTCACTAGTTATCAAAAAAATATACTCTTTGCAATTTATATGCTTTAAATCTTTCGTTGTAATATAGCTACTATCTTCTTTTGCCTTATAATTATCTATCAAAAGATTAATTGATAAATGCCATCTCTGAGCAATATAATCTTTAATATATTCGCTTCTTTTTCCACATGGATAAATTGCAAGTTTTCTATTGCCTAATTTAGGAATAATTCTATCTATTTTTTTCCTCAAATAGTTATATGGATACATTTTATATTCCTCTCTTTTTAACATTTCTATGCAAAAAAATGCTCCTCTAACATCATGCAAATTGTGTGATATATTGGCAAATGCAGCTCTTGAATCATGTATGTTTCTGTTTCTGGAACCTTTATCATGCAATCTGTATATTGCGCAAGTTTTCCTCCATCTTTTCCAGTTAAACCTATTACTTTAATTCCAACTGCCTTTGCTACAATTGCTGCATTTAATATATTCTTACTGTTACCTGAAGTTGAAATCGCTAGAAATACATCTCCTGACCTTCCATATCCCAATAATTGCTGTGCAAACATACTTTCTGCATCAACATCATTGATATAAGCTGTTGAAAGAGCTTCATGGGATACTAATGGTATTGCCATTAAAGCATATTCTAAATTGTCAGCAAGTTTTCTTCCCACGTTTTCACTTATGCGTATCAACCTGTCCTTCAATTCTGCATTGATTGGTCGCGGGATCTTGAATCTTTTCATCAACTCACCTACAATATGCTCTGAATCAGCCGCTGACCCCCCATTTCCTGCAATCAACAATTTTCCATCTTTTGTATAGGAATCCTCAATCATCTGATATCCTTCTTCAATAGCTTCTCTGATTTTATTTAACTGTGGATATCTTTCAACCAAAGTGTCTACATGCCGAAGCAGTTTTTTATCTTTCATTACATCCATTTTTCTTTTTAGCATGTCTGCAAAGTCTATCAATGAATTTGCTGTGCAATTTTGACTATAGTTTTTTTTGCAGTCTTCTGTCAAAAAACACGTCTTACATCCTGCATTTTTTCCTGCCTCTATGTCTGTTTCACTATCACCAACCATCCAAGAGCTTGCCAAATCAATATTATATTTATCTGCTGCTTCTAGCAGCATACCCGGTCTGGGCTTCCGGCATTTACATTCCACTTTATATTCCAAAAGTTCTCCTTTAAATCCCTTATGCGGATGATGCGGACAATAAAATAAATCATCAATATATGTTCCTTCATTCCCAAGAAGCGTTTCCATTTTCTTGTGAACCTGTTCAAGTTCTTCTATGGTCATTTCACCACGCGCTATTATTGGTTGATTTGTGATTATGATTACGAGATATCCCAGATTTCTGAAAATTTTTATTGCATCTGATACCCCATCAATCAGTTCAAAATCATCAATATTTCTTAAAAATCCAACATATCGGTTTATTGTCCCATCCCTATCTAAAAATACTGCTTTTTGTTTCCTTGATAAATTCTTTTTCTCAATAAGACCATTTGCAAAGTCATCTATCACTTGCTTAAGTCGGTCTGGAGTTCCCATATCCTTAATGTATTCAGGTGTTCGATATGCATACAGTTTTTTCTTTTTAATCAAAGGTATGAGTATATCGCGGTCTAGGTCTACCCTGTCCTTCTCAAATTGTCTGTACAAAAGTGCAGGTGATAAAATATGAATACCAGCATTTACTAAATTATGATAATATGTTTCTCTGACAGACTCTTTTGGAAACCATTTTATTACCTTACCAGTACGATCGCACTGAATAAGCCCACTATCATTCGGATGGTCATTCGGATGAACAATAATTGTAGCAAGTGCTTTTGTTTCTTTGTGAAACTGTACAAATCTTTGAATATCAATATCAAATAAAGAATCTGCATTGACCAGTAAAAAATCTTCTTCCAACTTATCCTTCAGAAAATATAAAGCCCCTGCATTTCCCAACGGTTTTTTTTCTATATAATACTCGATGTTGATATTGTATTTCTCTCCCTTTCCAAAATAATCTATTATAACATCCGCTTTATGCTGTACTGTTATAATAAAATCTGTAATATCTTGATTTTTCAGACATATAATTTCTCTTTCTAATATGGGGACTCCCGCTATTGGAATCATAGGTTTGGGAATATCAGGATAAATTCGCGATATTCTTGTTCCCTTTCCCCCTGCACTTATCACAGCTTTCATTTCATTCCTGCCTTTCAGGCGAATAATACAAAACCCTTGTACCACTATTTTCAAATTTGAACGGTACATATAAAAGTTCTGACAATTCTTTCTTAACATTCTGTTGATATTCCTGCGGAACATAGAATATCAAAAAACCACCCCCGCCTGCACCCAGCAGCTTTCCGCCAACAGCTCCCGCTTTCATTCCTTTTTCATATAGAATATCAATACCTTCTGTTGATACAGCCTCTCCGACCTTTCTCTTTAATTGCCATGTATGATTCAAAAGTCTTCCAAATTCATCTAAGTTTTTCTGTTCATCTACCAATACTTTCTCAGCTTCATCAACAAGGGCATACATTTCCTTCAATTGTGCTCTCTTCTCTTTATTTCCAAGTGCATTTTTCTTCTGTATTTCTGCAGATAATCTTGAGAAACCAGTAAAAAACATCATAATATTCTGATTAAACTGCTGCTTTCTTTTATTTGAAATTATAATAGGCGTCACCTGATATCCATCCGCATAAAAATCAATTCTATTGAGTCCTCCAAAGGATGCCGCAATCTGATCCTGCCATCCTCCACTTTCTTTGCACAAAACTCGCTCAAGGTAAATTGCATCATCTGCCAACTGCTTCTTGTCTACATACTTTCCTTCCAGAGCATAGAAGGCATTCAGCATTCCCACGGCAAAAGAACTGCTTGTCCCTAGTCCCGAACGTGCTGGTAAATCTGCTTCATAGGTAAGTCGAATGCCATCAATATTGGTCATTTTCATAGCATTTCTGACAGCTGGGTGTTGTATCTGATCAATTTCCTTTACCCTTTCAATCCGAGAATATGACAATTCTGTTGAATACTCAAAAAATCTGGGCAAATGCCTTACATTAACATAACAGTATTTGTCAAATGTCGTAGATAGCACTGCTCCATTATTCTCATGAAAAAAATCTTCTATATCTGTGCCTCCGCCAAAAAATGACATCCTAAACGGAGTTTGTGTTATAACCATTTTTTATCCTTCCCGACAGTATTCTTTATTTACTTTCTTGCTTCAAAAATAAATACATTATACCCCCTATAACAAAACGTTTTGCCTGCATAATCTTTCTCCCTCACTTTTACTCAAATTCCGTTTTTATTTTTTCCCATGCCGCCTCTATAGAAAAATAGCGTTCAATCAATCTCTCACATTGGACTGACATACTTTTCAGTTCTTCTAGATTGTCATACAGCTTTAACACGCTCTCCTTAAATGTTTGTGCGTTATCTGCCACTTTTACACACATTTCAGCATCTAAAATTCCTTCTATTCCTACAGAGGTTGACACAAGAGGAACTTTATGGTACATGGCATCTACTACTTTTCCCTTTATTCCTGCACCATAACGAAGCGGTACTACCACCATTCTCACCTTATGATATAGTTCTGTCAGCTCATCTTCACTAATGTGTCCCATGTTGATCACCCCTGATTCTTCTGATGTTATCCGTGAATAATCTGCACCAATCAGATAAAACGGGATTTTTCTTTTCTTATAAATATCTGGATAGATTTCTGTCAGAAACCACATAACTGCATTTTTATTTGGTCCATGCATTCCACCTATAAACATAATTCCTTCCCTGTCTTTTGGATGATACTTGGCAGTATCTGCTCCATCATATATATAAGGAGAAATCTGTTTTACCTTTTCTTTTCTAAATTCCTTTTTTACAATGCTCACCTCTACATCTGAAGGATAATACACCCACTCCGATTCACAGATAACCGTTTGTTCCTTTTCGTAAAATGACTTCGACTTCTGCAGACACAACTCATCATTGTTCAATTCAAATTCTCGTCTGAGCCTCAGATAATGTAAATCATGCCCATAATATCTTATGTTAATAGATGTTATCTTCAACAAGTCAATTACTTCAGTTCCCACTTCCGGATATTGTATAAATGCATAATCTATGTCCTTCTGATGTGCCAAAATCCATGCGCTCATTCGATTATTCTTCTTACCACAGAGGACTTCAATTCCCATCTGCTGTAGCTCCAAAGTATACGGCTGCGTCATATACTCACTTAACGTCCAAAATTTTACTATATAACCATATCTCAAAAAAAGCTTCAAATAGCTCATTATTGTCTTTGAGCCGGCATCTCTATCATAAGTAGGAACATTATGACTGATAAATAAAACTGTCTTTCGGTTCTGTTTTCTGTCCTTTGCCGCAAACAGTTCTTCTTGGCAATTCGTATTTTGATCACACAATACCGATGCCCATTTTGCAGCTAATTTAAAACCATTCGTCTGCTGATACTGTTTGATTCCTTCTGTAATATTTTTTCCATTTGACACGCCTTCAAAATGAACCACTTCCGACACTGGCTGATACACTACTCTATAACCTCGTTTACGCACTTCGAATGCCAAATCTGAATCTTCACAGTACGCTGGCACAAATCTCTCATCAAATCCGCCTATTTCATCCCACAGTTCATGACGTATCATAATTGATGCGCCGGAAATATAATCTACCTCTCTGATATAATTTAGCTCTGGTAGTTTCGGATTTTTTCCCCGTCCATAATTTGCTGCGCTTCCATCTTTATAAATCAAACCGCCAGCTTCCTGTACTGTCCCATCTGGAAAAAGCAGTTTAGAACCTGTTAATCCAATTGTCGCATCTGCTTCCAATAAATGAAAAAGCGGATAAAGCCAATTATATTGTACTTGGGTATCATTATTTAAAAAAACTATATATTTTCCTGATGCATATTTCACTGCATTATTGCAGTTTTTGAGAAAAAATAAATTTTTGGAAGTTCTGACCACTTTAACACCTTCCACAATTTCAGAAATGTTAGTTGTCATATCTATAGAACAATCATCTGCTATAATTATCTCATAGCTTACTTTTAAAGTATTTGCTATAATTGACTGTAGACAGGCATATGTATATGCAAATTGATCATGTACTGGAATTATAATAGAAACTTCCACACTCTCATATTGTGGCACTTTCAGCACTTCAAAATCATTGGGATTATCACTTGTATTAAGTTGTATAAGATTCATTTCTTCACTCTTATAGTCATCTGGATTCTTCAAAAGTACTCCAAGTTCCGCAGATTTTTCGTTATTATCTTGATAAAAAGGTGAATTATACTCTTTTATCGCCCATGCTTTACATGCATCTAACTTCTCACTATCATCTGTGTTCTCGCTCATTGGATTCAAACCCAAATCCTGTAAATATGTCCATACATCTTTTATCATGAAGCTTTTCATTCCATAAGATTTTGCAATAGAATAACCAAGACTTTCCTTTCTGCCCAAGTAGAGTATCTCATCACCGAAATCCTCTCCCATAGCAGTTCTCATTAAACCTGCAGAGAAAGTTACTTGCTCAATATTTTCCTGAATAAGCGGAAATTTCTCTTTTATTCCTATCTTTTTAAGTAATTCACATATTAAATTTCTAGAATATGGCAGGTCAGATACCACATATATTTTTTTCTTTTGTTGTATCGCATATTCAAATAATTCCAACATTTTCTCTCTGGGAATCACACTATCGAAAAATAACTTTTCTTCCAAACTGCATAGTTCTTTTGTTTCTGATATATCTACAAATGTATTTGCCGAATAAATTGAATATATTTCTGATATATCATAAGGTCTATACAGTATTCTATGTTTTTCAGCCTGCTGCCTGTTATAAAAAAACTGTTTTATTCCCTGCTTTTCCATGCATCTCCACAATGATTCCTGATTGTAGTATCTGCTCTCACATAAAATTCCCATCAATTCAAAACAAATGATATTATTTTCTCTTATACCCTGTTTTATATTATACTCAGAAAGATCTTTATATCTAATATCCTTGCAAATATCTTCACGAATTATATATGCTACATTACACCCATACATATTGAATAACTGAACATTATATTTTAGACAATCCTTGGCAATCCTTTTCACTATTTCCTTTTCCGCCCGCGCCTCTGCTGCAATGATAATTACTTCAACATTGAGAAATAGTGCTGCCTCAAAAGATATAATTTTTTTATTGTATATATACCTTCCAATATTATTTTCATCAATCAAAGCAACAATATTCAAATTTGTCAGTTCATTTATAATTACTTCTGCGTTTCTGCCTGTTCCATATAATGCTATCTTTTTATTTTGTACTGTAGGTAATTGCTCTTTTAATTTTTGTAACCTGTATTCTTTTTCTGTCATAGCATAAAATCCTCACATGTGTTATTCTGATTTATCACTTTCTGCCTTATTTTCCGAAGCAACACAGTTCTAACCAAAATGTATTAACTTTCTTACTTGCTCTGATAATTTTAACTTACAATAATGCTCCAATTCTTCGTAGTAATCAACCCTCATATCTGCCGCCTGCTTCATAATTTCACAAAATGCTTCGTATAATAATTCCAGTTCTTCCCTGTTCTCACATCCTCCATCATACTCTGCTAATACTTTATTGATTATTGACAGCTTATTTTCATCTAAAATATAACCACTTGCCTTTAAAGAATTTCTTTGAAATTCTGCATACTTTTGTTTTCTATGCTCCTTACTGTCCCGCATCCTTCTTTTCGTTTCATTATTTTCGTGTACTCTGTAATACATCAGCAAATTTCCAATTGTAGAAATATTTCCCACCTTAGAACTATCAATAAAAAATTTAAAGTCTTGCATTCCATAACAATTTTCTTGATACCGCAGATTATATTTGTCTATAAATTGTTTACGAATCATAGTAGTTCCATTTCGAAAATCCATACATCTAAACAACAATATAGATTTGATATATTTGGGATTATTTCTTGGAATCCTACCCCAACGTATAATATTCCCTTTGGTATCTATATCATTAGAACGCCCTCCCAAAATATCAATATTCGCATTTTTTTCCAAATGTTCTACCTGTAATTCCAATCGTTCCTTTACTGCTATATCATCATCATCCATTAATGCTATATACTTCCCTTTTGCACATTCAATTCCTTTGTTCGTTGAATATGCGATCCCCTTATTTGTTTGATTTTTCAACAGCTTTATTCTAAAATCAATATATCGTTGAATGACATCTAAAGTTTTGTCCGTAGAACAATCTTCAATAATAATCAATTCAAAATTTGTATATGTTTGTGCCAATATTGATTCAATCGCGCTGCTGATATACTTTTCCGCATTATATGCCGGCATTATCACACTAACAAAAGGATGCATCATTATTCCCTCTTTTCCTTATCTGCTCATTTTCGTTGCCATAGTATATGTGCCTGCTTTATGACATGCCCTTTTTTATCCATATACTTCCAGCCCCACAGCCATCTAACTTTTCACTTATCTTAATATGTTGCTTCTGTAACATATCACCAAACAGTTGTACTGTATAGGCTTTATTATTCATTAAAAATGCCCTTAGCAAATATAACTCATTATACGCAGTTCCTTCATAGATTAAATCTTTAGAATATATAAATGGATAAAATATATCATGGAAATGAATATATACTCCATCATTTAGGCGTGGCAATATTTCAAATAATATGTAGTTTACATCTGCCCCCATTTTTGAAACATGTGAGGAATCAATAAATAAAATATCATTTTCTTTTAATACATCAAAAAAGTCTACGGTTATCTCTTGAACATCCTCTTCCAAAATTTCCAAATTATCTGTAGGTTTTAATAATGATTTTAGTCTATCTGCACGAGGTTCTATAGAAATTATATTTATTTCATTATTAAAATAAGTTTCATTAGTATCCAACATAACAGCAGTAGAATAACCAGAACCTATTTCAATAATATTTTTAGGTTTTAAAATTTGCATCATATAGCAAAGGGCGTCTGCACTGCCTTTTCCAAACCAACCATTATCATAATTATATCTATACCCCCCCGTTTGCCATTGTGGCAAATTGAATGTCTCCATTTTTCTTATCAGTTCAAGTTGTCCAGATACATTTAAATCAATATCCAAAATCTCTTTGTTTTCATCAAATAATTCTTTTTCTCTCTTATGTATTTTTATTATATCAGGATATGGTGATTCATAATGATTAAATGGTTTTACTTTCTTATAATCCATTGTCTCCTGAATTATTGGTATGCAATATTCTGGATGAGGGAAAAATTTTGACCAACAAAATATATTTTTAAAATTGTGTTTTTTTAATTGGTTTTCTATACTTTGATAATCTATAGGCGATACAATAACCCATTCATTTTGAGCACCCTCTCTAATAGCTTCTTCTATGTCAAGACATTTTTCTCCTTCTATTACTTTTTGGGTATCGTTATCAATAAATGCAGTTACATGTGCAATTTTTATACCGTTTATTAGTTTTATCAATGCCATTCCTCGCTCGCCTGCTCCAAAAATATAAAGCTTGTCCATCTTTACCTCCACTTCTGCAATATCAATATGGTTCACATTACAAACTATTTTATATTCATTTTACCAGCCTCTGTCTTTTCCACTTGTTCTGCTGCTGGTATCGGATAATTCACGCTCTCCTCGCCATGACAATAATTGCACATATCAAGATATCCTTTTTCTGAATACCCTAAATTAAATTCCAGCAGTTCTCTTTTACCCTGCTCTCCCTGCAAAGCGTCTAAATCTAAATAGTCATTTTTCCCAACGTTATATCCCATATTCTCCGACACGCTTCTTGCCATAACACAAAAGTAAAAACGATTTTCCCTTACTTCCCTGCAAGGCGTTTTACAGGAATCAAAGGCTTTTATCAGGGCCTTCTGTGATGTATTGCGCTTCACAGAATCAAAGCCATAATCCATCCACTCGCGTTCTTCTTTACCAAGAGTGTAGTTAACCTTACAATCTTCTAATAAATCTGTCAGTCTTTTATATGTATCCTTTAGTCTTGGAAGCGTGTGACTGTAATTTGATATTCGCACTAATACATCATAACGTTCGCATATTTTAAGCGTCTCTTTATCCGGCAATATCGTTCCGTTTGTTGTAATTGAAAATACACCTATCTGATTTCTATAATGCGTTCCTATATATTGAATCACTCCTGCCAATTCCCGATACAGAAATGGCTCTCCCCCAATTAATACAAATTCCTGAATAAAATCAACCTTTGTGAAAAAGGAATCAGCACTTTTACATACTTGGTCAAATGTCAAATCAATCGCTTTAGTATTGTCTACTGCAAAACATCCGTGTGCACAGTTTTTACATTTCAATGTACAGCGTTCGGTCAATGAAATTTGAGCAAGATTAACATATGACCTATTAAATAAATAAACAGAGATAATCGGAAATATTCTGTTATAAAACAAAGTATGTGAATAAAAATCCTTCTCTTCCGACAGGTGAGCATCTTTCAATTGCTGCAATATTTCCGGCATAGTCTTTTCGCACACTGCAATTACAATAATGCCATTCTTTATCTTTAAATATTCTTCAAGAGAAAATACTTTATAGCCCTTATACCCATTTTCTTGTTTATACTTGTTATTATCAATAAAACCTGCCATAATACCGAATTTGCATAGTGTCAACATAATTTGAGAACCAACCTGACCTGCACCAAATATATAAATATGTTTTAGCTGTTCCTGCTTCTCTAATAATCCGTTTGCCACTATATCCAATTCGTGCCCCTTGTTCTTCCACTTCATTGCTCTGTTTATTCTCCTTTTGCAAGTGCAGTTACATTCACTGTATTCTATTACTTCCTTTTAAACAGATTTCGAATCTGAACACTCCAATGCAATTGCCAAATTATAATCATACAAAATATAATTTTTAAACTCCAGATGTTTCAAGTACGAAATCATCTCCTCCTGCATTTTTTTCGCCTTTACTGCAACAATAATGATTGAATCATCTTTATATTCTCTTAACTCGTCTAACCTATAGCACTTTTTTTCGCATATTAGCCTACTACTGGGCTCTTTTGTTTCTGCAAAAACAATATCTATTTGAACATCCAAGTCTATCACATTCTTCAAAAGAGTCCTCCCGTATGTCCCTGAGCCATATATAATCATCTTTGACGATTTACAGATTTCTTCTAAAAACGTATTCGTCCTTTCCTTAATGTTCATTAGCAAAGAATGAGTAATAAACCGTAATATTACAATCTCTGTTTTCTCATCACCCACATATTTTTGGATCTTTAATACCAGTCGCAAAGCTTCCATGTTCCCATTCAAAATACTCTTTACAATCACCCTAGTATTACTATTTAAATAATCTATTGCTTGGTTCATAAGTTTATCAAAATTATAAGACTTTGCAACTTCTATAATATCAAATATGCCATTTAAACAATCATTTGTTTTTCTATTCGATGTAAAACGATTTCTATATCTATATCTTATTGATGCTAGTTCTACAGGAACCACATAATACTTTTCCGCAAGTGCTAATATTTTAGCTAAAAAAGGTGGATCTTCTCCTATTAAATAATTTGGAAATATTATATTATTTTTTACTAAAAAATCTTTTCGATATAAATAACTACAAAATCCATAACAATCTTGTTCATCCTTAAAATATATCCATTTTCCATTTTCTTCTAAAAAAATCTTATTCCTATGACGTGGTATTTCAGAAAATTTTCCATTCTTATACACACTATAAAATGTTCCTATAACATTATAAGATCCTCCATTTATTGCACACATAATTTTACTTAGTGCATGCTCATCCCGCCAAAAATCATCTGAATCTAAAAATGCAATATATTCCCCTGTCGCCTCTTTCATACCTCTGTTTCTAGCTAAACCGGGACCTTGATTTTCCTGTTTAAATACCCTGATTCTTGCATCATACTCCGACCATGAAACTGCCTTCTTATATGTGCCATCAGTTGAACCATCGTCAACTAAAATGATTTCCCATTTCTCATATGTTTGTTTCCTAACACTTTCTATGCATTCATCAATGTAAGTTTCACGATTATAAACCGGAATTATAACTGAAACAATTCTATTATTTCCTTCTGTATTTTCATTCATATATGTCAACCTCCTCATCATGTAATATTTAAATAGTCTATATCCTTAGTTTTTCTGTTGAAGTATCTTTATTTTTCTATCAAACTTGTGCCTATGTCAGTTTTAACACAAATGTTCATGAAAAAACGGGCACAACTCCTGATGCACACATGCAGCAAGCTGCATGGCGCGCGTACGCTCATAGTTATACCGGAATAATAAGGTTATATTATTCCTTTATTTTTATTCATATTTATACCTCTAGCGTGCTCCACACGCATGTATCCACATGCTGTATACACAATCAATAATTCTTGACAATAGAATCCTTTTTTGAATTCTATTGTATGAAAGTGACCTTTACTTTCAAACTTTCTCCTCATATTACCATTTTCTGATTATTGTTTTTCTCTCTATAACATCCATTTTGTTTATTTTCGCGTCTTCATAATATGAATCGTCTTTGATATGTGTTGTTGATATTTCTTCAAATATTGCTCCTTTTTCTGAAAAAAATGAATGGCATACTTCCCGCTCTATTGTCTGTATGTCGCCAGGAATCAAAAGCTTAGACTCATTTCCCACTTTTAAGTTCAACTCACCATACAAAAGTTGAAATGTCTCTTCCTTTTTTTTGTGCATATGATTCGGATGGAACTGACCCGGTAAAATAACAATGATTTTTTTACAATATTCCCTGTTTATGACATTAATAATAATCGCACCCGTCTGCCGAATATGGTTTATACCGTAATGATGAGATAGTTCCACTTCAACACTATTTCCCAATACGATCCCCGCCTCATACAGCATTCCTTTCGCTTCATGGATTATATTTCTGATAATATTAACATCCTTTATTTTTTTTCTTTCAAAAACAGGATCATATTCAGCATATTCCCTTGTAACTTCACAATCTTCATAAAAATCTCCACTTGCCATTTGATTGTCCAAACAAGGCATAGCAAAAAAAATATCCTCTTTTTTCAATAAATCATTACATTTTATATTTCTTGCTGCATATACTCCTCTTGTCAGAGACCGAAGAGAATCGATTTCCTCCTGCGTTACATACTTATCACCATGTCCTTTTAGAGAGCAAATTTCTTTTGCTTTTTCAATGGAAGAAACCCAATTCAAAGTCTGTTCTGGATTCATCGTATATGCATTTAATTTTATTCCTTCTGCTTCCACACCTACATGTCTTTCAAATATCTGAACTCCCTTTGCAACAGCCATCATAGGAATCAATACGCTTTTAGGATCTTCATGTCCTGAATACCCTATTGGGATTTGATAATACCGCTTTCTCATCTTATCAATAAAATCTAGCTGTATCTGACTATCCGATGCTGGATACTCAGCAACACAATGCATAAAGGCAAATTCAACATTTCTATGTATTAGAAAATTATAAATCTTATCTATATCCGACAGATTTTTCCCTCCCGTAGAAACAATCAACGGTTTGTGTGCACCTGTAGCCGCCTCTAATAACGGCCAATCCATTGAACTGCAACTCGCTATCTTTATTATATCTAACCCTTGGTCATTGCACCACTCAATCCCTGTCTCGTCAAAGGGAGTACTCATGGGAATCAAATTTTCATCTCGTATCGCTTCCACCAATTCGTTGAATTGCTCAAATGTCAATTTCGTACTCTCAAATCTTTCTATATGCTTTATATCTTTTCTGTTTTTATAATCAGGATGTATAAAGTTATCAATATCCCTATATTGCAACTTTACTGCTGCTTTGATATTGCATTTTCTCACAATTTTTCCCATTTCTTTTATGATCTTTATGCCATGCTGCACACTGCCCTGATGGTTATTGGCCATTTCAAAAATATACAAATCTTCCATTTTATTTTCCATGCAATATGCTCCTCCTTAATATATTGATATCAAGATTATGATCATCTATGTAAAAATCCCCTGCTGGTTTATTAAACATAAGTTTCGTATACTTTACTCCCCATTGACTCATCTGTTCTCTGGTTATCTGTGTCCAATCGATTCCCGTTTTATATCCTCTTGCAGTAAACAAAACAATCTCATTTCCTGCATCATACAATTGGTTAATCATATGAATAATATCTATATTGGGTAGCGACTTCCCATATTCTAATGATTTATTTGGTTTCGCAATTACACCATCAATATCAAACACATAACTCTTTTTCCCTGTGCTAAGACTTAGTATTTGTTCTGCTCTTAAAAAATCTTCTTCCGTATCAATATCATAATTTTCCGTCATCTCATAACCGTAAATTTCTTTTCCAGTCATGGAATGCTGCTCTGTAATAACAGTAGTACGAATAACATCAATACAAGCATTTTGCAAATAAACCTGAGGGAGCTTTTGTCTTGGCATGTTATATGCTTCTTTGATGTCATTCAGCAATGGACATAATTTTCCATTGGAATCTTTTCTCCACATCTTATATGGCGTATCCTTTATAGGAACAATACACCTTACAGAATCAATATTCCTGTTATCCAACAACAGTTTAATCATGTTATCAATATCCCTAACATTCCTAATCGGATATGTAGGTCTTAAATGCACCACTATATCCGGCTCATATTGTTCTTTTTCTTTCAAATAATTTAATGCATGCTCAAAAACTTCAATATCCAATGAATCATCCTGTGCAATCTCTTTTGGGCGAATAAATGGGATCTCCGCTCCATATTGCTGTGCAATTTCAGCATAATGTATACTATCTGTACTTACAATAATTCTGTTTATATATTTCGATTCAATTGCATGTTGAATCGAATAACTTATCATAGGCTTTTCATTAATCAGTCTGATATTTTTATCTATCACTGTTTTTGAACCGCTTCTTGCTGGAATAACTGCTAATATTTTTTTATATTTGTTACTCATTACTTCTGCCTCTACAAATATTACTCATTCATTTTTCTTTTATATAATACATTTGGTTTCCATTCATCCAACTTTTTAAATATTTCATTCAATTGACCAAGAACTTTCTCATGTCGCTCTTTTGTCCATTCTTTTATGTATTCTTCATAACGCCATGTCCCCAACTCCATTCCATTAGCTTCAAGTTCTAGACGATCCATTCCTAATACCGGATTTTCAAAAAACAGCTCACGCCATGGTATATAATTCCAATTATAAAACAAATAATTTAAACTATAAAATTGATATATTTCTTTTTCGTCTATCCTTTTATCCAATTTATCTAAATGCATAATCAAATTATCATATTCTTCTTTTGTCTTTGGATTCCATGTAAAATCAAATGTAGAATGTGGATTAAGTCCTGCATTTATTACTTGTATTCCGATTCTAGGATACTCATGCCCAATTGATCCATGTACTGTAAGTGCATAATCAAGACCTTCATCTTTCAATTGCAATGGTGAGATATTGGAAGGGATTTTTTTAATTCTAGAATACTTTTGTAATATCATGTCTATAATAATAAAATCCCTTCTTGCCGAACTAGGATGCATCTTTAAATACCAATCATAATTAGGAGTATTATTGGAGAGATCTCCTAAATGACACAACCAAGAAAAATAATTATTATCAAAAATCTGTTCTCCACAACGAAAACAGTCTTCTTCAAAAATATGTGGACAAATCATAATCTTTATCTTATCGTTCTCGTCTAATACTCGTGTATTTCTTTTTGCTTCAGCAAACGCAAAGTTCTTTCTATCGGCATAGCGCACATCACTTATCTCTCCATGCAGTCTTTTGTCTATACGTTCCTTTGCCCATCTGATACCATACTCCTGCTCCTCAAAAGTCAATTGCTTCCACATATCTTTAAAATATTGATATGGTGTTCCCTGATGAAAATTTAAAGTTGCTTTTGCCATTTCTGCTGTCATTATATAGGTTGGTATTCCCTTCATAATTGCAATATCTCTAATATACCCTTCCCAACTGACACCATCACATAACAAAACAGCTTTCATATCATTTTCGACTATATAGTAGTACCAGAAAACAATTGTGTTTATTGCTTCTTTCAAAAATAAATACATTCTTTCATCTTTCAAATTAAAGCTTGGTATATATGTTCGTAGCAAATGTCTGATAATGGTAGTACCAAAAGATATCCCATATATTGTAATATTTTTCCAATCTTCCCACGTTGACAAATTGTTCCAGACTGAAATAAAGATTTCATCAGCTTCACTTTGTCTTTGGGAATCAAGAAATGAATCTACTAGACATTCAACGTTAAATGCCTTATATATTTTTCTTAACACTTCAGGTGCATTAGAAAAATTTGAATCGGAACCTATATATGCATATATGGCAGCATCAAATTTTTCAGCGAAAAAATTTCCACAATATGCGTAAGGAATTGTTAGCATCTCATGCCGTACCATAAATGGGATTAATACAATTCCATTACGTTTGACTATATTTGTTCTTCCCCATATATCGGATAAAAACTTAATATATTTTTCTGTTTTTTTGTTGCAAGCGAATATATGTAAATCATCCCAAACAAAAAAATCTACTCCCATAACCAATCCAATACCTATCAATTGATTACATATTTCTATTCCAAACCGATATGTTGCAATGATAATTGGTTGTCCTTTTTCTTTTTGTTCCAAGCACTGTTCCAAACTAATAATGCTCTTACCATAAAAGTAACTATCTTCACCATGTCTATTATTATCAATGTATGACAATATAATTGCATATTTAGATAATTCTTTTTGTGCTGCCTCTGCATCTACTCCTGTACCAAATACAAATATTTCCTTTTCCGTAAGTAAACTTTTACATTTGTCACTAGTCAAAAATGCCTCTTTATTTATGCTTCCTTCCTTTATATGCTTAAAGTATTTATTGCTCAGAATCCGGTATTCCATCTCATTCCTCCAAAATATATCTTTAATTTTGACCTCTATAGTCTCAATACATAGAAATAGTATAATAGACCAATCTTTTAAATAAGCTGTCAATAATCATTACTCTTTCCCTTTCTATTCTCTCTATATTTGTCAAAACTAAAATAATCAATGGCAGCATCCGAATTTATGTCAAAAATATAGTTTGCATTCAATATTTTGTCTTTATCAATAATGTTTGACAACTGTTCTTCAATTTCCACACTATAATATTTACTGACTACAATTACAAACACATCATCCCTATCATTTTTTAGTACCTCTACTGGATAAACCTTCTGTCCATTTATTTCACTTCCTATTTTACTTCTATCATTATCTATATATCCAAGAATTTTCCATCCAAAGTTGTCTTTATTCGTATCATACCATTCATTAGCTCTAACACCTGCAGGCATAATATACGCTTTTGTAGGCAATGTATGTATATCCTTTATTTGCCTATCACTGTCATTTATCGCCTCATGAGATATTGGCAAATATAACGTTCCTGACTTTTTTCTTTTTCCAAAAATTACTTTTGTAAACATATTGTTTTGTTCATTAAGCTGTTTGACTATTTTTAAGTTTCTGCTTAAACAATTATAATACGCGCTTCCATTCCTCTCTGATATAAAAAACCTGCCTATATTCAATATTCCACAATTAAACTGTTCCATTATATAAATAACTGTTTTACAAAAAATATTGTTCAACACTAACTCGCCATGAATATAGAATACAATATCAAAAAAATCCTTATCTACATCAGAATATCTGACTTCTTTATTCAAATAATCCTGAGCATTTATACTATTTACTGTTTTGCTATTCTTTTGATCTAAAATAAATAAACATTGATATTTCTGCGTAGTACAAAAGCAGATTTGCTGACAACCATTATATAAGATCTCATAATATAAATCTGAAGCATATCTATATGAATTTTCACTAGTACCAAAATACTTCTCCATAAACTTCTTTACCAACATTCCTGTCTCTTTAAAGTTCCACTGAATTTTATGTTTCAAATGAAATGCAACTGGATTCACTAATTCTTTTATCCTTATCCCCAATAGCTTACATTTAATCAGAATGCATAAATCCCAGCCTGATTGTACATAAAAATCATCGTCAAAAAAATCTTTCACCAAATAGGTGTCCATAAAAAACAAATCAATACCATCAAAATTTACATCCCAATTCAGATTTTCAATATCCGCATACTGATTAATCTCATTTCTACGTCCAAAAATAAGACTATCCTTTGCCTCCTCCAATATAAATTCATACATCCCATTAATCATATGAGAAAGCATAATGTCAGAATTTATAAAACCACATACTTTTTCAGCCCTGCTACTTGCAATATTCAAGATATCCTGTATATATGGCATCTTTTTTTCACATATATTTTCTGCCGTTCTTTCCACTTCAACAAATTCAACAGAAATATTCGCAAATACATCCTTTAACACATGGATTTCTTCTTTTGTATTGCATGAAATTACATAAAACCCATTTTCGATCCATGATTGAACTGCTTTCATTTGTTTTTCAAAGTTAAATGGCGCCAAGGAAGTCCCCATTACAATTCGATTATCATCCATGCTCTCCGTTATCCCCTTATTACTTTCATTTATCCCAGCTTTCAAACACATCCACCACCCTCTGCCGCATATCAACCGTAAACTGATTCGTCAATCGAAATATCCCAGTTCTCTCTATGCACTCATGGCTGTATGGTGAAATACTGATGATATGAAGTTTTCTTTTCTTTCTCTCATAACTATCACATATAGATTGAATACACTTTTCGAATATATAATTATCAAATGGCAGGAAAAAATAAAACCAATTATAACTATCTAATTCCACTGTTAACTCGCCAGCGTCTCCATACAACAATTCTGTTCTATCCTCTAACTTCAATCTATCTATATTTTCCTTTAATACATCATAAATCTTGGGCTCATATTCTACGCCCCCAACTTTCTTAAATCCATAATCCAAAAAAGAAACTAATGCGCCGCCTTTTCCGCATCCGTAATCAAAAATCGCATCATCCTCCTGTGGAATACAATGACAATGGTCTAATATTGGAAATATTTCTTTCTGTGTCGTACATCCATACCCCTCCCCATGCTCTCCGGCAACTTCCAAGAAATCATGATGAATGCGTGTCACAAAATTACAGTCATATTTCCATTCCAGCCATTCTAAAAATTGAATATCCCTTCTGCCTTCCTTTTTCTTTCTAAATATATCTGTTCCTTCTTCATTCACTCCATAAATATCATTTCCATATATTGCCTCATAAAAGTCAAAGTATGTTTCTCCATTTATATATCCTCTATCTTCTAAAAAAATACGCAGCTCGTCTGTTATTGGCTCTGTGGTCCAGATTACTGCCTGTCTTACATTCTTGTAATTAAAATCAATTACACTTGGTCTAAAAATTTCCGTATCATATGCTCGTCCTCTGCTCATATCCGTAGATACAAGATAATCTATCTCTATATTGTGATAATATTTCGCATACCATTTGATAAAACGACCTGTATAGCTCTCATATCCATACAGCAGCACACTGCTGTGCATTGCTTTCAACATAATATCATCCAACGTCCTGCGAAATTCTTCTAAAATTGACAACATTCTGTCCATCCCCCTTGACTTCTAAAAATTTATTTAACACACAAAAAATCCTGACATAAGTATTCATATACATAAATATTTTCATACTTATATCAGGATTTCTATTTATTTCATTCAATTTTTATATATACTTTAATGAATATCTATAATGATTTATTCCTCAATTGCAAAAACATAAAGCCTGCCGTTCGTATCCTTTATCTTTAAATTTCTGATAACAGACTCATCATCTGAAACTGTTTCATCTAGTCATTATGCTCTCACCCTGATATAAATATGAAATTATCAATGTACATTAAACTTTTACAACAATTGTTTCATAAAATCTCCGACCTTCTCTATCCCATATTGGATATCCTCCATGCTTTCTTTCACAAAATTAAACCGCATGCTTGTACACTTCTCTAGTTCTATAACGCAGAAGCCATTTCCTGGTGTAATTGGTATATGAAGCTGTATTGCTGATTTCTTACAAAATTCCTGCACATCAGAGCCTTCTGGCAGAGTCACCCAAATGTACATTCCCCCGTCAGGTGATGAATGCTTAACAGATTTTGGAAAATATTTATCCATGCATTCTTCCATAAGAAAGAGCTTTTTTGCATATACATCACATATCTTTTGGATTTCTCCATACATATCATTTTCTTCAAACATTCTCCATAGCGCATACTGAATAATGCTTGTAACTCCATTTGTACTGACAGCCTTAATTGGTATAATTTTCTTAATAAACTCCTTGTTAGCCACCATGTACCCAATTCTCATTGCTGGTGCAATTACTTTAGATATGGAGCTTACATATACAACAGCCCCTTCTGTATCAAATTCTTTTATACTAGGCAAGTCTTTATTACGATAACGTAAATTTCTATAAATATCATCCTCTATTACTAATACTCCATACTTTACTGCCAATTCGTATACAGTTTTACGCTTTTGTAAATTCGTTGTAATTCCCGATGGGTTTCCAAAATTAGGCATTGTATAAAATAATTTTGCTCCCTGTTTCATCGCGCTTTCTAGCTCTTCTAAATTTACACCATCATTATCTATATGCACCCCTCTAATATCTGCCCCCAATAACTGGAAAGTTTTAATTGCATTTACATATGATGGCATCTCTACTATAACCTTATCTCCATGATTAATTAGGGCTGATGTCGTAAGAAAAATTGCTTCCGTAGAACCATATGTAATAATCAAATCATCTTCAGGTTTTACAACATGTCCCTTACTATTAGCAAATTTCTTAAGAGTCTGGCGCAAAGGCATATATCCAGCATGCGCACCATACTGAAACAGCTCTTTATCCGCTTCTTCCATTGCCAGATTCATATATTTCTTTATTATTTTATCCTGGAACACTTCTGTGGATGGATGCCCACTGGCAAAATTAATCAATCTGTCCCCTGCCTTAAGGTTTTCTTTCGCCAGATTAAACATTTCCCCCATGGCTGCTTTTTTAGCATTACGAACTTCATCTCTAAACTGGTACTCCATATTTATCGCTCCTGCTTATTTTTCTGTGTCAATTGGCTTGTATGCAAGTGGCTGTGAAATCTGTCTTGCTGCTGGGATACTTTGCGTGTGATTATCCGGACCATCACAATAATTGCAGCCTTCCAACCACAAACATTCTTGCAAATTCTTCAACTGTCGCTTTAATTCCGCTTTCGTTCCACTCCAATGCTGTAAATCAACATAATCACTCTTAATATCAGGCATTGCCCCCAAGTTCATTGTATGTGCAACACGAGGGCATCTATATAGCCGTCCTTTCAAAAAAGCAAATCCATTCCGCTCAAAGCATCTGGAAAAAACAGCCTTCTTCTGCTCTAATGAATATCCTCTACATTCCACTCCCCCTGCATCCTGCCATGAATCATAGTCCCTGACAAAATATTCAATATGATATTTATCAAATACAGGAAGTAGCTTTTGTATTTTCTCCTCATTTATCTTATAATTTGATATATGCACTTTTACCTTATCTTTTTGAAGTGCTTGCAAAATCGCTTCGTTTGGTATAATTGTTCCATTCGTATAAATCGAAATACTCTGAATTTTATCACTGTTATGATACCATTCAATCACTTGATCCATTTTGCTATTCATAAATGGTTCTCCGCCCAAAATTCTTAACTCGGCGATATAATCCGCTGTTTTCAATAAAAGTTCAAAGGCTTCTTTATACTCACATAAATCAATATCTTGCGGATGCTGATAGTACTGCATTAAGTGAGAACAATCTTTACATTTCAACGAACAGCGCTCCGAAACAACATACTGAATTCTATTAAAAATCAACTGCTCTCCTGATTGATTTCGAACAATGTTCATATAATACTGTCTATTAGCATACATTTCCCTCGCACGATTCGACATTTTCTCTTTAGGAAGCTCCATATTGATCAGTTCTACCATATCAAACAGATTACAACAGCCTATATTCTCTAATTCTCTTTTTATCTCATAGAAAAAATCTGCAGAAGCAATAATAATATTTGCATTTTTCAAATTATGTAATGCCTCTGGACTGATGACTTTTATCCCAAAATATTCTTTCCTGTCCTTGGACTTATCACAATAATAATTAGGATAACATCCCATCTTCGCCAATGCCACATAAGCCAATTCCCCATAGACACTTGCCCCATAGACAATAATGGGTTCTTTTTTAATACACGTGTTCTCATTAAAGCTAACTGTGTTGCGCATTATTCCTGCCATTCTAACAGACCTTCTTCCTGTTCTCTGCCATCTTCACTCCTACCTCAATTGCTTCTATCATACTATCTGCATTTGCCCTGCCTTCTCCTGCTTTTCCAAAAGCTGTTCCATGATCCACTGACACTCTTATAATAGGAATCCCTATTGTTGTATTGATACCTTTTACTGAACTATATTTCCCTTCTGTTTCATCCCATTGAAAACTATTTAATTTTAATGGGATATGCCCTTGATCATGATACATGGCAACTACGATGTCATAAATACCTGCCTTACATTTTACAAATACAGTGTCCGGTGACTCTGGTCCTTGTACATCAATTCCTTCCTTTTGGGCTGTATGAATCGCTGGAATAATCTCACTTGCTTCTTCTGTTCCAAACAAACCGTTCTCAGAACAATGTGGATTAAGACCTGCAACTCCAATTTTAGGTTTTTCAATTCCCAGCATTTTACATGCTTGGTTAGCAAGCTTTATCACTTTCAGCACGCGTTCTTTTCTAATGAGTCTACAAGCCTCAATCAATGCACAATGTGTCGTCACATGAATAACCCTTAAACTCCCACTTGCCAAAAGCATTGCATAATCTTTGGTATTTGTATATTCTGCAAATATTTCCGTATGTCCACTATAAGGATGCCCTGCCATATTGATGGACTCTTTACTAATAGGTGCTGTAATTACTGCTGACACAGCTCTTTCTTTTGCATATGTAATGCTTTGTATGACATATTGGAAAGCTGCCTCTCCGCAAAGAGCTGAATTTTCTTTATATGCCCAGCTGCCATGTTTCAAATATTTTAAATTGATAAATTCTATTGTCCTGTATTTACCTTCTGCATCGGAAGGCGCATTGATTTCCTGCAATGTCAAATCCAGTTTTGAGAATTGTATGGCGTCTTGCAAGGCTTCATAATCACCTATGACAACTGGAATACACTTTTCATATATTTTCTTGTCTGCCAATGCTTTCACTACTACTTCTGGACCTATCCCTGCTGGATCTCCCATTGTTATTGCTATCCTTTTTCGTTCCAAGTTTTCCTCCAAACGCATTTAATTTCCTAATATTCTTTCTTTTATCTCTGTTGTTGAAATTCCTTTTGTATATGGAACATACACAACATCAACGCCATATTCCGCTAATACCTTTTCAAAATTATTCCAGCGTTCTGTTCCTTTCCAGTCATCTCCAATGAAAATCACATCAAAATGATACAATTCCCATAACTTCAATTTATCTCGAAACCGATTGATTTCTACTTGGTCAACACCTTTAATCGATTCTATGATCCGCTTACGTTCATTTTCCTGAATGATTGGTTTATGATGTTTGTATTCTTCCACCACATCATCTCCATGTACGCCTACAATCAAATATTCGCATAGTTTTTTTGCTGTCTGGAGCATGTTCAGATGACCGACATGGAATAAATCATACACACCATCCGTATATCCAATTTTATATTTTTGTCCTGTTTCCAACCCAGATTATCCTCCATGCATGTATAAATTTTTAAAATATATTCCTCTTATCCGTCCAGCAGTTTCAGTCTGGAAATTGGATGAATCTTACGTTTTTCTACTGGTGGCAATTCCATATAATTTCCATATTTTACTTGAAGATATCCATTATAATCATGTGCACCAGGAAGCTCCATCTCGCCAAATTTATATTTTGATAAACAAGTGTACCATTCTCTTTTATATCCATAAATTCCTTTCGGTGTTGGAAATGTTAATATACGGACAAGTTGTGTCTTTCTTCTCTGTTCTGCATCAATAAACCGCTGATAACTTTTTATAAGCTTACCCCATGAAACTTTTCGCATGAGCTTGTAAGCAGTCTTTTTCCATATATTTTTCTCTGTCCTGCTGCCGACTTCTGACCAAAAAAACTTGCGGTACAGAAAACACCGGATAAAATGAATCCTCCTTGACAGCCAATGATCCGGTACATTATCAAATGGCATCAAATCTATAAAAATTCCCTGCTCATATGGCATAAATTCCTGATCTGCCTTATAAATTCTGTGCCTTTTCTGCGAAGTTTTCCATATCCCCAACGATATCCCTCTGTATCACGCAAATCCTGCATATAATATTTCTCATGATTTAATTCTGTTTTGCACGCTTCACGAAATTTTTCATATTCCGCCCTAAGAAATCCAATGTCTGCATCATCATCCCATGGTATATATCCCTTATGACGAACTGCTCCAAGCATCGTCCCACCTACCATACAAAAATGAATATTACATTTTCTACATATTCTTTTTACTTCGCATAGCAACTCTTTCTGAATTTCTTGTACCTGTTCTAATTCTTTATTTGTTAAACTGTGCTCCATAATAATCCCCTAAACAAATATTTTTCCAAACAAAAAATCTGATGTAAAAGTATAGCAAGCATTACAATTCCATACTTTACATCAGATTTCTTATTCAAGATTTTTTAAATTTGAGTCCGCTCGAACTTGCCCCGTGAAGGTTTCGTTTTTCTTTCGCAGCGTCCTTCATTGTCTTAGAAACCTCTTCACACTGTTGCCTCTGTAATCACCTTATCTTTATCTTGAAGCACAATCGTTTTCACTCCAACTTCCTTCTTCCTATTAAAATTAAAACTAATCATATACCCCTTCTTTAAATGAAAGTAATCAAGATACCCAGCAAGCTGTTCTTCGCCTCGCTCGTTATATTCATTTCCATGCCAGATTTTTAATTCTATGACAAACTGTTCGCCTAAGTAATCCACAATGACATCTGTTCGTTTCGCATCCCTTGTCTGAGCCTCAATATAATAATTGCCTGTACCGTTTATAATCGGTTTTAAATACAGCAGGAAGAATTTCCGTCCGTACTCTTCAATAAACCTCTCATCATTATCACCATAGACATCATGAAAATGTTCCACAAACTTTTTAAGAATTTGTTCCATATCTAGCATTCCATTTGAAACAAATTGGTTTCTGTCTTGTTTCGCTTTTTTACTCATCACGCTTTGCAGCTCCTCTTCTGAAAGAAAAAGATTATATAAGCATGTTTCAAAAATACGGTTCGCTACTTGAACATGGACACCATCATCTACAGTATATCCAAACATACATGCTAATTCTATCGTATGATTGTACGGATTATATACAATCTGCTCTCCTTGAAACAACATTGCATACAGCATTGCTTTCAAATCCGGATATTCATAGATATGTTTCACCATACTGTCAAACAAAGTAGTCTTTGAGCGCAGTAAAATTTTGACAGCTTCCTCAATCCCATCTTTTGACCAGATATTTTTACAGTCTGTAAACATATGATTGTAAGGCAGTTTTTCATCTATAAGCTTACATATCACGGATACTAAATATGGGTATCCTGAAGTGTATTGATAGATCAGCCTAGCAACCGCTGTTGTATCCATTCCCGTCTGGTTATCTGCTTCATATTCATAAAGCATCCCTGCAATTTCGTTCGCAGAAAAACTCATATCTATGTCAAAATCTGCTGCAATATTCCACGGACTGTTATATTGATGGTCTGCATCAGGACGTATCTTTAATTTGAGATTCTTAATGTCATAAACTCCTACAAGAATTACCGAATAAAAAGCAGGCATGTCATTTCGTGCAAGATAATACTGCCTAAGCTGCGCAAGAAAATCTATAAACACCTGATTATTTGATGCGCTGTCTACCTCATCTATCATCATTACAATAGGCTTTTGGGATATCTCACAGACTTTACTTAGCTGAACAAAAAGTTCATTCATATCAAGCTGCTTATCAGATGCTTCCATGAAACTTTCTTGAAATTCTGAAATTTTTTCTTTATCCAGCTGTTTCCTTAATGCATTGAAAAAGATTTTTGCAAAAGATCTTACAAATCTATATTCATTTTCAAAATTCGTAGTACTCAATATCTGAAAATCCAAAGAAACAACAATATACTCCTCTTTCAGATACTCTGCTAATGCCCGAAGTGTTGTTGTTTTTCCATACTGTCTGCCTCTGTTGATGACAAAGTATTTTCCTCTGTCTACCAATAGTTCCTTAATCTGTTTTAATCGTTCCTCTATATTTACCATATAATGAATGTCTGCTTCGCACTGTCCTTCTGTATTGAAATAGCGCTTCATTGTTATTGCTCCCTTCCACTCACATGCTTTTCCTGCTTCATTTTACTATACATTTTATCATTTTATGAACTGCATGTAAACAGAAGTTTTATGAACAAATTTTTATAAACTTTCCAATTTTAAAATCAAGCTTTTCAATCTAATGTAAAGTATGAAATTGTCAAGGTGCATCATTCTATCTAAAATATATAGTAACTAACATTCTTTACTATCTTTTTGGCATATTTCAAAAAGTATTACGCAGTCTATACTATTGTCAACTATTACCTAAATATCTCTCTGGCTCATTCAATATCACATCTGTAATCCCTTGCTGCTCTAATGCCCGTAAATCAAGCCTTGTCCCTGTTGGCTTCTCAGGATATAAATGTCCTGAAAAGTATGCCCGAACAATATATCCTTTTAACTCTTCTGGCTTCAAATCTATTCCTTTCCAGAATGGGTGCAGCACCGTGGCTCCACACTCTCCTTTTAACTTATACAAGCAATCGGAAACCCTCCGGTCTAATATTCCAATCTCCGCATCTTCATCAAGCTTCCTTAGCCTTTCTAATGATTTCGCATAAAATGAGGAGTATATTATCGTGTCTTGCAATCCTCTCTTATGTACGAGTTCTACAATCCCTTGCTCTAACCCCCTAATATTGGGGGAATCCTCATAAAGACAAACAGTATTTTTCAACTCTATATTCAACTTTAAACCATTTCTTAATTGCGGTTCTAGTAAATCAAATACCTCCTCTATCGTAGGAATGGACTGACTGGAATTATTATCCGCATAAATATGGAGTTTTCTGATTTCCGAAAGTGTATAATCCCGTACAAAACCAATGCCTTCTGTTGTCCGGTCTACTCGCTCATCATGGATAACCACCAACTCCCTGTCCTTTGTCAGTTGGATATCTAATTCAATTCCTTCAAGCCCTTTTATATTCATCGCCTTTTCAAATGCAATCAACGTATTTTCAGGATACCTTTGGCTGCATCCCCTATGTGCCCATATTTTCATCTATCTGCCTTCTTTCTTCATAAAGCTTTCCATAATTTCAGATATCACAATAGATTCGCCTCTTGTCAATTTAAACTCACTTTTGTTATCTCCATTGATTCGATTCAGGAGTGCACTAATTTCATAGCGTAACCCATCCCCTAAAAATCTTTCCGAGTATTTTTCTACTTGTGTGGAATCCTCAAAATGAACTTCAAAATACGATGTTTTCCACCATGGGGCTTCCACAATAATATATCCTTTTGTTCCAGCGATTAATAATCTGCCTTCACTCTTTACTCCAAGTCCACAAATTACTGTTGCTAATCCCTTTGCATATTTCAAAGACACTTTTGTAAAGATATCTATTTTATTAGGAGCATAAATGCTTTCAAAGCAAATATCCTCGTAATCACAACCAAATAATTTTATCACCGGAAGTAGACAATAGCTCCCAAGTTCTAAAAAACTCCCTCCATATTTCACATCTGTCAGTTCTCTTGTATTTTTGCCTTCAAGCTTTGTAAAACACGCATCAATATATTTGATATTTCCTATAAGTCCGCTGCACGCTACATCAATTAGTCTATTAAATCCTGGGCAATATGCAGTCTTTATCCCTTCAAACAAAATGCTTTTTTTTCTTTTTGCTATGTCAAAAAGCTCCAACGCCTGCCCCTTCTGAAGCACAAACGGTTTCTCGCAGATAACGTGCTTATCATGCAGTAATGCATCTTTTACATATTCATAGTGTGTCTGATGTGGTGATGCCACATATACAATGTCAGAATTCTCATATAATTCCTTCATAGAATGGTACACATCAATCCCATGCTCTTTTGCAAACTTTTCGGCACTTTCTTGGTGAGGATTATATGCACCTTGTACATTAACACCACTCACCGACTTCGATTCCACCAGAAACCTTCCTGTGATTCGTCCTGTTCCAACAATTCCTATCCGCTGAATATGAAAATTTCTGGTTCGTAGCATTGTACTGGATACATTCTTTGTCCGTTCTAAATAAACCACTTTACAATATTCTGACATATAATCAAAATGACCTGTCCAATCAGAACCTACAGTAAAGATATCAACCTTATATTTTTTAATATCACTAATCTTCTGCCCAACGGTTTCTTCTATAATAACTTCATCAGCAAAGCCTGTATTTTTTACATTTTCAATACGAGTCATAAGAGAATCTATTACATTTAACTTTCCTCGCTGCTGATCATAATTCTCTGTTGTAACTCCTACAATCAGATAGTCGCCCAGTTCTTTCGCTCTCTGTAAAAGTCTGTAATGCCCTTCATGAAATAAGTCAAATGTCCCATATGTTATTACCTTAATCATTTAATTTCTCCGATAAAAAACGATACACTTTTTTGCCACAATCTCCATCTACACTTGCATTCACTGTAGCATATAACTGTATCTGCTTCTCCTTATCAAATTGATTTCCATGAATATTGTTATTCAGCAAGTCTTCCAATGAATTAAATACATCTTCTACACATATATATTGCGTCCACTCTGACCATTTTGAAAATCCTGGTGCATGATTCAGTACTTCTTCTTTATCAAATAAGACTTCCACTTCTTTTACCTTTTTTGTTTTTAAATCAATATCATATATTTTTCTTTCTGGCGCATAAAAATACCGATAGCTGCCATCAAACATATCTCTTGTAAAAAACCCCATTCCCCAATTGGGATAATATTTATTTTTGTCTTGCATCCTTATTTCAAACGGAGGATACCATTCTCTCACCTCACCTGTATTTGTATTTAATTCCACAAATTTATTTCCCCAATTAGGAGAAATAATTATATTTTCGTCATAAAAACCGATTGAACCCAACACATTTATCTCACATTCCGTTTTATATCTACGATGAACAGCAGTCATTCCCTCCAATCTTATATCATAGTTTTTGACCTCATCTGTTTCAAGATTCCATTGTGTTACAATCGTATCAGACCACGGAATTAACCATAATATTTCATAATCTATTTCTTTACTGGCACACCCTGTCAACAGCCTGCCAAACGATACTTCTTTTATCATTGATTCATACGATGTCATATCAATAATCAATACCTTGTCCCCTGTTGGATTCAAAAAGTACAATTTATCTCGCCATATCCATTTTGCCGCGCTGATTCTCTCATCATTCACTAAACCAATATTAAAATCTCTGATTCCTGATATATATGTTAGTGATTCCGTTTGCAAATCTAATATAACCAACGCAGGATACTGATCAGGCAGCAGATAAATCTTATCTTTCCAAAACCAAAATCCTAAAAAAGCTCCTGGCTGCTCAACCTTATTTTTTAACGCAATTCTTCTAATTTTTTTATTCGTATCTACAACAAGAAAATGCTGTGCACTAGCAGGTACAACATATGCTTTATTCTCATATTCAATTACTCCCGAATAATATCCTCCTATCGCATATTCAGACAAATCACAATAATACTCGTATCGAAAATCATTATCAGGAGAATAATACAACCGATTTCCCGGCAGAATACAGTATCTATTTTGCCGATCGCCTCGTGGAATAACAAAAATTGTTCCCTTCCAATCGTCTTTTCCTGATTTTTCATTTAAATTCTTATCTAATATAAATATGGGCTTTCCGACTACTCCAAATAATGAAACTACTGAACTACCACCATCTCCTATATATACATCTGATAAAGCAATCGCATTTTCAATATTGGGCGTCGCATCATATATGCCAATTTGTTCATCAATAAACTGCCTTTTTAGTACTTCATATCTTGATTTATATTCTCTTCTCATAGAATCAAATGTAGATTCTATGAGTGGGTGCGGTCGCCATAGTAAATATGCATCCTTTCGTCCTTTAAACGTATGAAATACATACTCCATCTTTCGCAAAAAATTCTCTGTATTATCCAACATTGCGGCAATACTGGTATTATAAAAGTATACCTTCACATTTTTTATTTTTTCTAATTGTGCAGCACTTAAGTTCCATTCTTTTGGTACTTCTGGTGGATTTTGACACGTTCTAATCACACTGTCAAATTTGGGTGAACCAAAAGCAAGAAACTTATTATCTGGTATCTGTTTATCAAAAAATTTCCTATGTTTTTCAGACTGTATTACAATATAATCTGCATTATAATAAGCAGGACAAGAAGCTTGTCCTTTTGACATACCTCCTGTCGTAGCATAATAAGGAATATAAACTAAACATTCTGTATATTTTTTTAAATTATCTGAATAGAAAAAAGGATGTACACTTGTGACCAAATTTATATAATCATAAGGACTATGTATATATATCATATCTGGCTTATGTTGCCCAAAGTCAAACTCTTCATAATTTGTAATAGGCACATACGCTGGATATTGCTTGCCTTCATAATACATCTTATTAAAACTTCCATCTGGATTTTTATCATAATATGGAATTGGTATCACATAAGTATCGCAATTTTCATCGTCCTGCGCTGCCCTCCAAACGCTTTCCATGCTGTCCCACATACTGACCTTATATGGCAGAAACACTGCCTCAATTTTTACACGGATATTATTTTTCAGATAATTTGATACTTTTACTAATTTTTGCCTTAATAATTTATATATTTTATTTTCATTGAGTTCTTTCGCACTAGCAACTGATAAATTTTCATGAATCTGATATATCAACTCACAATAGTCTTCCAATAATAATACAATTGGATGCTTTTCGCCCTCTGTGTTTTCAATCAAAGTGCCTATAGTAATTCCACTTGTCTGGCAATCTTCCAAAAGAAGCATTGCTGATTGGGTATTCTTTTGCTCTATATACTTTTTAATCTGCCTATGTGCTTCTTCCATCTGGTCAATAAGAACTTCTATTTTTTGTTTTTGAGCTTTTCTCATTTTATACCCCTAACGTGCTTTCAAATATAACTCTCAATCAAGTTGTTTCTATACAATCCATGAAGAACATCATCTTTGCATTCTTTGACACTAACTCCCATTCGCTCGCTTTTGCGGGCACTCAAATCAGGATGTGTGAAATTTTATTTCACACTATTATCATAAGGATTATCGGAACATGACTGTCTGTAAATTTCTGTGCAAACACATCTATTTACTTCGCTCCGCGTAAACCGCGGTCCTGGCATACCCGAAAACTGTCTTAGACAGTTTAGCTAATGCCGACTGTTTGTTTTTTATGTCAATGTATTTTCACTGCGATCCATTTTGTGGTAAAATCATCTAAAATGGTTATTTATTTTTGATGGTTTATTCTCAGTTTCTATACATATTAACCCTTTATTTTTTCTAAATATTTATTCTGTATATTTCTAGCTGAATTTAAGGCGATCGTAGTCTGTAGCCCACAAATTTTACAAACAAATTCTTTCCCTTGCCTTTTTCCTTCTGCTCCACATTCGGAACATATTGTTCCAGTACCACAAGAGTTAATCTCTACAAGCTCTATGGAATTAACCTTACATTTATAAACCAATCGTTCTCTAATGTATCCACGGAAACTGCGCGTAAGCCGCCTATTAACTGATGCAGAATAAATCTTTGTTTTATTTTTTATAATGGGCTTAGTAATCACGATTTTAGCAGGTTTTTCTGTTTTCAACATTCTATTGATTTCTGAATTGATGAAGGTTGTCATCCGCTGTCTTTCTTTTTCTTTTTGCCTGTCATATTTAACTCGCCCCAGATTATTTGCTTTGATATTTTCAAGTTTCTGTCTGTTGCCATCTTCGGCATTCTGTTCATAAGCTGTATATACTTTGTATCGCTCCTGATTTTTCTTCGTAAGTCGATCTGTTTCTGGAGCAACTATCTTTTCTAATGCTTCTCCATATATATTCTTATTAGATAATGTGAGCATATCTTTGTTACCTATATAAATATAAACTGTATTCGTATAATCTTTATGTTTCTTAATTTTTGTTTCTATTGGTACTGCGAGTGCAACAAAATCGCGTTTTATGTGTACTTGAATCTGTCTGTCAAAAATTCGGTTATCTTTTAATGGTATGGAAACTCTTTTCCGAGGAATCCTGCATACAATGCGTATTGTGCCATTCTTGTAAGAATATCCGTTTGGTGATATCCGAAACCATTTAGTATTGTCTGTTTTTGGCCGCGTAAGATATTTTCTGGTAAGTCTACGTAAAAGGTTATTCAAACGTTTTACATCAATATCCAGTCCAATCGCATTTCTAGGCATCTCATATTCCTGACAATTTAGTATTGCTGCATAAGTACTTCCAATTTTAAGTACTGTCCTAAGATATATCTTGTCATCGCCACTTAGATTTTCATTAGCGGTGATTCGTTCACCGACCTTGTTCTTTATAATCCCCCAGCTACGTTTAATATCAGCAACTGCATCTGTTATAGCAAGGTCATAATATACAGATGGTAAATTTAACTGCTCCCTCAATCCACAGTAACGCATCTCATTCAAAATATTATATACTGGTGTCAAGTTATTTAAGTGTCTAATCCCCGAATATTTTCCATAGATGTAATTTCTAACTTTACAATAGTCTGTAGCAATTCCTCTCAAGAACTCCATTGTTTCTTCGGGAAGTGGTTCGCTGTACTGCCAAATATTCTTTGTTATTGTAGTATCTGCAGACATTACTCCCACTCCTTTAGAAATTGTTCTTAAATTTTTCGTAGATTTCCTTAATCTACGAAAAGATGTATGAATACCCATTAATACTTAATAAATTAAGATTTGCAAATTTCGTTTGACCATGAATCTGACCATAAATCATTCTTTTTTTACTAATAAAGCAAATAGAACTGTTTTGTATATTGATATTTTGAAATTGCATTTTGACCATGAATCTGACCACAAATATATTTTGGTTTGTTATGAATCCAGTATTTAAGGTTCATTTATCTTAATTTGGATTAAATTGGGAATCGATTTTGAAAAAACTATTTGCCATTATAATAAAATTGTGATAGAATAGAGTCCGTAAGAAATAAGGATATTATTGGTTTTTAATGATATTTCTTTTCTTTTCGTAGATTAAGGAAATCTATGAAATAATTTCATACCTTCTTAACTTTACTATCAATCTATTAATAATACTTATATATTTAACTTAAAGGGATTTTATCTAACCTTCATCAATATAAATCCATTGATTCTATATCATAAAACTTAACAAAACCAGTCTTATATACTCAATATTATTAACTAAAAAATTATTATCAAAACTATAAACTTAGGGAAAATCAGAGAAATATTTTAGCTGAAACTTTTGAACTCTTTTCTTTCTGCGAATTATGTGATAAAATGGACATACTATATATAATACTCAGCAAAAGAGGTGTATTTATTATGCACATAGCAATCTGTGATGACAATGTTGCAGACAGAAGACATTTAGAGCGCCTGCTTTCAAGGGAATCTGACAAGCGCATGGGAACGCCTAACCTTCTGTATGTGGATTCCTATGGGGATAAGGAACATTTCCTGTTCCGCCCCCTGATGTATGATATGGTTTTTATGGATATGTCGGCAACGCCTACGCTGACTGCGGAAATTATTGCTGACATTACGGAAATGGGGTTTAAAGCACCGCTTATTTTGTATTCTTCCACGGTGGATTATACAAAACTCCCCAATCTTCCAGAATATGTCATACATCAAAAAAAACCTTACATTCCTGACCCACTTCCCAAATTGCTGGCACTCGGAGACACGCATCTTCACGGGCATATTGAAACGCTTCCCATTCATTGCCCAGATGGTACGAAGCATTATCTGCCAGTTCAGGATATTTTGTATTATGTGTCAGACAATTTGACACATACAGTATATCTCAAGGATGGAACACAGATGACACTTACAGACGAGGCAGGGGATTTCCAACATCTTACAGAACCTTACAGGGAATTTTTTCGTATTGATACGAACACTATTCTCAATCTACGGCATGTAATAGGAAGCACTCCAATTTCAGTGACAATGCAGGATGGTCGAAAATTCCACATACCGCTTCTTCAGTACTCAAAACTAAGGAGCATAAAAGCATTAGTTGACTCAGAACCTGAAACAAATTAAAACAGAACGCCCTACAATATACCTATATCATATTGCAGGGCGTTCCAAAACACCATTTCTAAAGCGACCTTCTTTCAAATTTTTATAATGTCACAATCACACCGCCATCATTAGCATACATACTGCTAATTCCTGCTGTGTCCATAATGAACACTTCCTTGAACTGTGCTTTTGATAAAAGCTGGTTTTTCACACATTCTGCCCGTTCTGGATTATTACAATGTGTAATCATCAAATTCTTTTTCTCCGGTTCTGCCACATCACTCAATACATAATCAACCATCTTTGCAAGTGCCTTCTTTATACCTACTGCTTGCCCTAACTGAACAATGTTCCCATCACTGCCCGCCATGACAGGCTTGATATTGAGCGCGGAAGCCGCCAATGACTTGATACCAGACAGTCTGCCATTTTTGCGGAGTGTGTCCAAGTTGTCTAGCACAAAATAAGTGTGCATTTCATTTATAAAGTTTTCTGTTCTTTGAACAATATCCTCAAAAGAAAGTCCCATCCCTTCCCACTCTACGATTTTTACCGCAATCTGTGTTTCCCCACAAGATGCAGATTTTGAATCAAAAATGTAAATATTTTTGTCACCATACTTTTCATGGTACAGCTTCTTGCCAAGCATCGCGCTATTATGACTTCCACTGAGTTTTGACGAAAGTGTGACTACATATATACGTTCTGCTTCTGTTGTATATGCTTGCAAGTATCGTTCTGGCGAAGGACATGCTGATTTTGGACATTCTGTACTGGAAGCTACGACATCAAGAAACTCTTTCTGATCAAAATCCTCGTTATCTTCCCTTTCATATTTATCTCCGACAATTAGTGTGAGTGGCACAGTTTCAAACCGTTCATCTGCCTTAAATTCCTGTGGCAGTTCGCAACAGCTATCAACAACTATTTTGTATTTCATCTGTCTACACCTTTCTGTTTCTTTTACTGTTTTATATAGTTTTTATTACTATATATCATATTATCATATAATACATGCTTTGAAAAGAGCTTTTTTGCATAAAATAGGACTATACAATTTTTATAGCTGCTTGAAATTTTTGTCAAATACCGTTATACTGTATCTGTTGCTTACATATCAGCCTATGGTTATGGAGGAAAATTATGACAGCACTAGAAATAAAAGTGACAAAAAGCATTATGAATGCATTGCTAGTAACAGAACAATTTGATGATTTCTTTGTGGAGGAGGTCGCCGTCACTACCTTCAACTCTTTTTATATAGATGGTCGCATTGTAAAAGAATTTTATAGTAGCGAGGAACTTGAAGAACAGAATAATAGTGGAAAAACTCTTGAATTTTCCTGTTGGAAAATGATACGTCCAATCTGTTTCCAGCTTATTAAAGGCAAAAAAACACCTGTTTCTTTTAAAGTAGTCCTTCACGCAGCACCTGAACTTATAGAAAAAATAGCTGCAAGCCCCGAATGTGGAGTTGCAGCTAATCTGATACGCTCTTTAGTGCTAAATATCCGCTATGACAATGGCAAAGTAACATGCATCACAGGCAGCGCCTTTACCACTTTTGTCATGGATAAGAGCGTAGACAAACTATGGGATGCCTATACACGTCAATTTCTTTCTAAAATTGGTCTTGACTTTGAAGAGCGATAAAAACAAACTTATGCCTTTGTCACCTTCGATTTAAAGATAAGGCTTGCGATATAGCCAAAAATAAGCGCCGCGCTACAACCTACTGCACCGTTTGTAAAACCTCCCTTAAAAAGCCCAATAAAACCATCTTTATCAATAGCTTCTTTCACGCCTTTCATAAGGATATTCCCATATCCAAGCAACGGCACATTTGCTCCTGCCCCCGCAAACTCTGCAAACGGCTCATACCAGCCAAAGAAGCTGATGAACGCGCCAAGACATACGAGAAGCACCATCACACGCCCCGGAAGCATTTTTGTGCGGTCAAGAAGTATCTGCGCCAAAGCACAAATCACGCCGCCAACCCAGAAGGCATTGATATAATCCATCATAAAAACCACATACCTTTCCACTTTATTTCTAAAAGTAGTATGTGGCTTTTTGTTTTTTTTATTCGCTAATTTTTTAATCTTTTCGCCAGTTCTATTGCTATTTCACGTATGTTTTTATTTTCGCATTCTACAGTAAGATTGGCATACGCTTCATATAATAATACGCGCTCATCATATAATGACTTAAGTGACTGACCTTCCCGAAACACTACACCGCGCTCTGTAATATCCCCAAGCCGCTGTTCAATGCCTTCATATGCCAATTTCAAATAACATATAGAAGCTATACTTTGCAAGTGTTCCATAGCCTCTTTACAATAAACTGCACTTCCTCCAGTTGCTATCACAGCACATTTTGGATTAAGGGAAGCGTTTACATTGCCTTCTATCTCCAAAAAGCCATCAAGTCCACGCTCTTCTATAATCTCATGCAGCCTCTTGCCTTCCTGCTCCTGAATCAACAAGTCTGAATCCACAAATGACATACCAAGCCTTTTTGCAAGCACTACGCCTACAGTACTCTTTCCCACTCCGGGCATACCAATCAATACCACGTTTTTTGCTCTCAACCAATCACTCCCATACTGCCTTTTATTTGTACCTAGGAACTGCGTGATAGTTCCTTATTTGCCAAGATAGGCAATAACTTCTACCTCGCAAAGTACGCCTTTTGGCAAATCCTTCACTGCCACACAGCTTCTTGCAGGATTCTGTGTGAAATACTTTGCATACACTTCATTAAAAGCAGCAAAATCCGCTATTTCTGCCAAAAAGCAAGTAGTTTTGACGACATTATCATAGCTAACTCCTGCCGCCTTTAAGATTTCACCCACATTTTTCATGGATTGTTCTGCTTGTGCCGCAATGCCCTCTGCCTCCACAGTACCTGTAGCAGGGTTAATTGGTATCTGCCCTGACGCATACAAAAATTCTCCTGCTACGATCGCCTGTGAATATGGTCCAATTGCTGCTGGTGCTTTGTCTGTACTAATTTTTTTCATTTCCATTTCCCTCCATTACTTAAAGGTAGTGTCAAATCTACTACCT
>JAAGKN010000651.1_pt1 | contig 50420 bp, 49 predicted proteins | sample 6206371 | NCBI WGS metagenome assembly JAAGKN01 (sample SAMN11533720, study PRJNA540317) | gut metagenome | isolation source: fecal pellets from male and female animal of same cohort | host: Peromyscus leucopus | place: USA:CA | collected 2017 | reverse complement strand
ACTTCGTTCATCTCGCCCTCGACCATCATGATGTTGTCGTAGGTGGCACCTACCATGAGCTCCATGTCGGCCTTCTCGAGCTGCTCGAAGGTGGGGTTGATGACAAATTCGCCGTCGACGCGGGCCACACGCACCTCGGAGATGGGGCCGTTGAAGGGGATGTCGCTCACGGCCATGGCTGCTGAGGCGGCGAGGCCGGCGAGAGCGTCGGGCATATCGACACCGTCGGCCGAGTACATGGTGACCTGAACGATGGTGTCGGCATGGTAATTGTCGGGGAAAAGGGGGCGGAGTGCGCGGTCAACGAGGCGTGAGGTAAGGATTTCGTAGTCGCCGGCACGGCCTTCGCGCTTGGTGAAACCGCCGGGGAAACGTCCGTTGGACGAGAATTTTTCTTTGTACTCTACAGTGAGGGGCATAAAGTCAACACCTTCGCCGGCCTCCTTGGCCGAGCATACTGTGGCGAGGAGCATGGTGTTGCCCATGCGGAGTTCTACCGCTCCATCGGCTTGTTTGGCCAGCTTGCCGGTCTCCAGGGTGATGGTGCGGCCGTCGGGCAGCGCGATGGTTTTTTTGATTGGATTCATAAAATGTTTTTAATTCAGCTTTTGTAATTTCTTCGTTTTTGCAGCTTAATGAGAGGTGGTGTGATACCTGATGCTCCGGCTCGGATGCCGTGCAGTCGGGCGAGTTCACACGGATTTTGCAAAGTTAACAATTATTTTTCAAATATTTAACGCGGCAATGCTTAATAAATCCAAAAAGTTCTCACCGGTGCATATCTGCAGGTTGTAGTGTTATAAAAAATTTCCGTCTCCAAAGGTCTTTTAGGGGGATAGACCTTGGGAGACGGAAACATCAGTCAGATTTTATATAGATGTCAGGCTGTAGATTATGTGCTTTATTTTGTTGAGGTTGTGGAGTGATTCCAGTTGTGGTTGATGACATTGCTTCCGGCCGGACCGATTGGTTTGTTCCACCATTCGATGCCTTCGCCCCAATTGTTGAAATCGGGATACACGTCGAGGATGAACTGGCTTTCATAAGGCCATTTCCAGGTGTGAGGCACGAGGAACATCTGCGGGGCTTCAAATCCAGCTTCGTTCTGGTTCTGCGTAGGAGCGCTGATGGTGTTGTATTCGGTGCCGTTGCGTTTCACTTTGACGCGGAATCCGCCCATATTGGTATCGGTTTTGTCGGGGGCGCCGGGACGGGTCTTGCTTACATCGGAGAGGGTGAAGTTTTCATCGACCTCGATGTCGATTGTTTTGCCTGTACCGCTCCAGCCCGAGGCGTTGATGATCGATGAATGCGGACGTTCTGAGCCCCACCATGAGTGGAATTCACCTTGATTTGTGCCATCGGGTGTGAGGGTATAATATGTCTTGCCGTCCTCTCTTACTACTGATGAGGATGAGCCGGTGGCCTGCGGGTAGATGCTTTCGATATATACGGGCAATGTACCGCCTGAGGCAAGGGCTGTCACGGTGGCTTTGTTGGTGCCGGCGACATGAGTAACCCCAAAGACCACATCATTGAAGTCAAAGTCATGTGTGCCGCCGAGGTCTTCGCATGCGATTATCCAGTTCTGCCCCTTGGGTGTCTCTTCCGACATTTCTTCGCGATCCTTGACAAACTCACCGTTGACCTTGAACAACATGTCGTTCATGTCATGGTCACTGCCGTTGACACCGTCATGTGTCTCGGCATAATAGTCCTCGACACCCATTATGATGTCTCCACCCCATTTGTAGGTTACAAACGGAGTCCACGGGTCTGTGCCGCCACCGTTGGCTATATTAATCGACGGAGTCGTAGCGGCTGAGTGGCTGTGACCGGCAGCGTTGAATACATTGCCGAGATATTTATTAAGGAGGGGACGAGAGAATGAGATTCGGGTCTGGTCAATCTTGAATCCTGCTTTGCCATCTTTCTGCAGCGCATACTGGCCACCGTTGATCACGAAGAATGCAATGTGGGTGCCTTGGGGGAATGTGTAGCTGCCTTGCTGGCCGCTTTTGAGTGTGGTGCCGTCGCTCTCAAACTGGTCGGGCCGGAAATAGACAAGCCTGTAGTTGGCCGAGCGGAAACGTGGAAGTTGTTTGCTTCGGTCGGTGGTTGCATTCCCGGCTAAAATCTCGGCTTCGGCAGCATCCACGAGATTTGAGAATTCGCCGCAGTGCTTCCATTCCCAACTGCAGTCCTTGCCTTCATCGTCACCGCTTTGCACGACGTTATTACTATCTTCGCTGATTGTGGCGAGGTCGGTCAAAGGGCGCCATTCTCCACCTTCGATTTCCTGAATGAGAATGTTGGAGTGAGGGAATGCTCTGTACATGAGTATGAATTTGGGCTTTTTGAGCAGAGTCTCGGCAAACTCGTCCGGGTTGCTGTCAAGGAGGGCGGCTTCTTCATCTGTATAGTAGAAGTATCCGAATGAATTGAAGGTGCTGGCGCATCCGAAGAAATAGTCAAGTGACACTTCGCCATCCTTCTTCAACTCGTAGTCCAGACCTTCGTCAGGATGGAGCTTGTTCTTGAATTTCTGGAGGTTGCACTCGCTTGTCGTAGGATTGACCTCTTCGTGAAATACTCCTGAACGTGAACCTACAAGCGACACGAGATCATGGGCCGAGTAGCCTATCATATCATAGTCATTGTAGGGCTTGAGTGCGTAGTCGCGATAGCTGATCATATCTGAGACTCCCGAAGCTGTGGTGAGTCCATAGAGTTTGAACAGATCGCTGAATTTAGCTGTGCCACCCTCGCGGTCATATACATATTCGAGATTGCGGTAGCTGATGTCCGTGATAGTGACGTTCACACCTGTTATTTGGGCTCCGGTCTTTAGTCTTTCTATTGCATCCTGCTTTACATAGAATGTGCGGGTGTATTCTTTACCTTCTTCAAAGAAAGAGGCGTTCATGTTACCGCTACTTACAACATCTGTTCCGTCGTGTTTGAATATGAACATGTGTTCCCCATCCGAGCGATTTACCTTGTATTTGACAGTAATTTCGATACGGTTGCTGAGAATGCTGCTGAAACCGTTGAGCCCGGTGCCGCTCCAATTGATAATATCCAAAGGATATGAGGCTCCGGACAGAGAGATCTGATGCTGTATAGATGTGTCGAAGTTGGTGTTGCCGGCTATTTCATAATCGAGACCTTTGATTTCGACTTTTGTGATGGTCACGTTATCACCTTTTATACAAAGTGGATATTGGCGCAGTTTTTTCACATCATCCCTGTGTAGCTCGACAGAACTTATGAAGTCGGATGATACGTTCTGAAATCCGGGAGTCAAATCTTCGTTACATGTCAAATCTTCGTTACATGTCCATTCGTCATTGCTCTCGGTTTTGTAACCTAATAGATACTTAGCTGCTTTTTCAGTATCGTTGACTTTTCCGGTAACTGTGACTGAAAAATGATTATTGCTATTATCTTTGAAATATGTGTCGTTCAGTATTTCCGGTTTGCCCCATGTGCCGCAATCGTGCTCGCCTTCAAAGAGAGTGGTGACTGTTTCTGTATCTATGCCCGACGGCGGGGTTTCGATCTCGCCGACGATGTCCTTGCCTTCCGACCACATACCGAGTTTTTTCCAAAAATCGCGGTTGTAGTCTTCATCTACAGGAAAAGTCCCGAGTGCTTTGTTGTTGGTGAGGTCGTAAGTATATATTGTAAAGTGGCTGCCACCGGAGGGTTCTTCGGCACGTGAACGTCCGGCGGTGCCGATGTTCATATGTCCGTCGGCGATTTTTGAATAGGCTCCGTATAGGGCTTTGCCGTTGGCGTCAATGACCTGCGCGTAGGCATATTCGAGTCCATCGGGGTAATCGAAGGCAAATGTCGATAAGCCTGCCGGATATGAGGCGACTATGCGGCATCCCGGACTGGTGGGCCATGCGGTATATACTTTTATTTCCGAAGCTCCGGCCATCACGGAGGGGTCGATATTGGCGGTGACGCGTGTCGCAGAGTTCCATCCGGCATCGGAATTGAATGATCCGAACTGTTTGATAAATTCGCGGGTGTAAAGCTCCTTGTCGGGAACTTCAATCTTGTCGGCTGTACATGCTGCCAACATGACGGCAAGCACCGGTAAGGCACATGCTGCATTCTTTGAATAGCATTTCATATATTGTATTTATTGTGTTTTCTTCAGGTTGAGGCGCCTGCCCTGGCTCGAATGAATTACGAGTTATGTAAGGCGTTGTAGGTTAGATGTCTGTTTCCTTTGCCGGATTGTCGTAGAATGGTTGGATTCTGTGCAGTCTTAACGTTAGGATGTGCGAATTTACGCATAAAAATCACCCCCCCAATTTTTTAACAGAGTTTAACTGTTTTTAAGATTGGAGGGGTGCTATTAGGCCTATTAGGCTTATTGGCCCTATTAGGCCTAATAAGCCTAATAAGCCAAATAAGTCAAATAGGGCCAATAAGCCTAATAGGCCTAATATAATCTAATCTAATATAATAAAGATGTGATGGATTCCTTTCCTTATCCTTCTATGGCTGCTTTGAGGCGGGTGAGGGCGGTGGTGAGGATGGAGCGGGGGGAGGCGACGTTGAGGCGCATGAAGCCTTGGCCACCGGGACCGAACATTTCGCCATCGTTGAGCGCGAGGCCGGCTTTGTTGACAAAGAGGTCGTTGAGCGCATCGTGGTCGAGTCCGAGCGCACGGCAGTCGAGCCATACGAGGAATGAGGCTTGCGGGCGCAGGGGACGGATGGCGGGTATGTGCTCGCGGCAGTAGTCGATGACATAGTCGATGTTGCCCTGCACATAATCGAGCATGGCGCGGCGCCAGGGTTCGCCCTGTGAGAATGCGGCGATAGTGGCGATGGGTGAGAAGAGGTTGGGCTCGTTGAGCTCGTTGGCCTGCAGCCATCCGTAGAAGCGTTGGCGCAGTTCGGGATCAGGGACTATAGCATAGGAACTTACGATACCGGCGATATTGAAAGTCTTGGAGGGTGCTCCGAAGGTGATGCTGCAGGCTGCGGCCTCGGGTGAGACGGAGGCAAAGGGTATATGGCGGTTATCCCACAGGGCCATGTCGCAATGTATCTCGTCGGAAATTACGATGATACCTCGGCTGTGGCAGAAGTCGGCGAGACGGCTGAGGGTGTCGCGATCCCATGTGATGCCGGCGGGGTTGTGGGGGTTGGAGAGGATTAGCATGCGGCATTTATCATCGGCAACTTCAGCGAGGTTGTCAAAGTCCATGGAGTAGGAGCCGTCGGGGTTCTCGCGCAGAGGATTCATCACCACCTGACGTTTGTTGCCCTCGGGGGTGAGACGGAACGGATGATAGACGGGCGGCTGTATGATTACTTTCTCATCTTCCTTGACAAAGACGTTGATGGCCATACCTATACCTTTGACTATGCCGGGAATGTAAGTGAGCCATTCGCGCTGCAGTTGCCAACCGTGGTGGTCGGCGATCCATTGCATTACGGTGGGCCAATAGTCGGAGGGTTCGACGGTGTAGCCGAAAAGTGAGTGGTCGAGACGTCGGCGCAATGCGTCGGTGATGAACGATGGAGTCTCGAAGTCCATATCGGCAACCCAGAGAGGGATGAGGTCGGGATTGCCGTATCTTTCGCCGAGCACGTCGAGCTTGAGAGCGCCTGTACCGCCTCGGTCGATTATTTTGTCAAAACTATACACTTTTTGTTAATGTTGAATGTTGAATTTTGAATGTTGAATGATTTTGTTAATTTTGAATTTTGAATGTTGAATGACTTTGAATGTTGAATAAAAAAATAACGCGAAGCCAATTCAACATTCAACATTCAAAATTCAAAATTATGTATGATTTCTTCATAGAGGTCATCGATGTCCTCGAGGCCGATGGATAGACGTATGGTGGTGTCGAGGATGTCCATGCTGTCGCGCTGGGCCTGGGTTAGAGGTCCGAAAATGGTGCTGGCCGGGTGGATGGCGAGCGATTTGTTGTCAAAAAGATTAGTGGCGCGGCGTATGAGGCGCAGTCGGTTGATGAAACGGAAGCAAGCCTCCTTGTCGGCGAGGTCGATAGTGAGCATGGCCCCGAAGGTGGATCCGAACTGACGTTTTGCGAGTTCGTGATAGGGGTTGTCCTCAAGACCGAGATAGTTGACCCGTTTTATGGCGGGGATAGAGCGGAGCCGGCGGGCCAGTTCAAGAGCGTTGGCCGATTGTATGCGGTAGCGGGCGTCGAGAGTTTCAAGCCCGATGGTCTGCATGTAGGCAACGTGAGGTGTCATGTAGGCACCGAGGTTGAGAAGCATCTCCTTACGTATGCGCTCGGCGAAACCGTGACATGTGCCATAGTCGATGATGAGGCCGCCGAGCGAGGTCGCTCCGCCCGAGATGTATTTGGTGCTCGACACCACTTCGATATCTATGCCGAGTGCGCGGGCGTCAAATCAGGTGAACGGTATCATGGTGGTGTCGGCTATGAGTGGTATGCCATGGCTGCGGCACAGGGCGGAGAGTGCGGGAAGGTCGGCGACCTCCATCTGCGGGTTGGTTATAGTCTCGAGATAGACGCAACAAGTGTTTTCATCGATAGCTGCGGCAACCTCGGCGGTGTCGGTGAGGTCGCATAGACGCGCCTCGATGCCGAAGCGGCTGAGGGTCGAGGTAATGAGAAGATAAGTGTTGCCAAACATGTGGCGTGACGTGACGATATTCTTACCGGCTGAGGCCACGGTCAAGAGAGTGTTACTGATAGCGGCCATGCCCGAGGTGAAGGCGATGACATCGTTTGCACCGGTGAGGGCCTTGACCTTGTTTTCAAAGTAGGTGACGGTGGGGTTCATCACTCGTGAATAGTCAGGAGCATCGATACGTCCGCAAAAAGCGTCGGCCATGACATCGGCGTTGTCAAACTCGTATGCAGCCGTATGATAGACCGGCATACTGAGTGCGTCATAGGCATCCCTGCTTTGAAAAGGGGTGTGTATGGCAAGAGTCTGTTTTTTCATTACAATGTGTAGTTAATGGGCGCAAAAATACAATAAATATCACGAAATTGTGTATTTTTGCACTATGAATTCTTCGAAAGATAAAATAAATAAGACCAATGCGGCGCGGTTGCTGGATAGGGCGAGGATTGCTTACGAGCTGATCCCTTACAGCGTCGATCCCGATAATCTTGCCGCCGAGCATGTGGCTGAGGAATTGGGCGAGGATATCAACAGTGTGTTCAAGACTCTGGTGCTGCATGGCGACAAGATCGGTTATTTCGTATGCGTCATACCCGGCAATATGGAGGTGGATCTGAAAAAGGCTGCCAAGGCGGCGGGTGCCAAGAAGGCTGAGATGATACCGATGAAGGAACTGCTCGGCGTGACGGGCTACATACGCGGCGGATGCTCACCGATAGGTATGAAGAAGGCGTTTCCGACTTATTTCCACAGCACGGCGGTCGATTACACCGATATTTACGTGTCGGCCGGAGTGAGAGGTTTGCAGATCAAGATTGCTCCGCAGGAATTGGTGAAGTTTTGTAACGCCTCGGTGGCGGATATTGCTATAGACAAATAAACAGGACGATGAATACATTCGGTAAGATATTTACTTTCACCGGTTTCGGTGAGAGCCACGGTGCCGCCATCGGTGGCGTGATCGACGGTATGCCTGCCGGCGTGAGGATTGACCTCGCGGCTGTGCAGCGCGAACTCGACCGCCGCAAGCCGGGACAGTCGGCCGTTACTACCGCCCGCAAGGAGAGCGATACGGTCGAGGTGCTGTCGGGTTTGATGGATGGCGTGACCACTGGGTGTCCCATAGGCTTTATCATACGCAATGAGAATCAGCATTCGAGCGATTATGACGCATTGCGTTCGGCTTTCCGTCCGTCGCATGCCGATTATACATATACGGCTAAATACGGACTGCGTGACCATCGCGGTGGCGGTCGTTCGAGTGCCCGCGAGACGGCTACACGTGTGGTGGCCGGGGCTTTTGCCAAACAGGCCCTTGCCCATTACGGAATCTCGGTTCAGGCTTATACCTCGCAGGTGGGCAATATATGCGTTGATGAGGATTATACGTCACTGGACCTGACACTGACCGAGAGCAATGCCGTGAGATGTCCGCAACCGGTTAAGGCTGCCGAAATGGAGCGGCTCATACTCGACGTGAAACGCGAGGGTGACACCATAGGCGGCATAGTGACCTGTGTGATAAAGGGTGCGCCCGCAGGTTTGGGCGACCCTGTGGCCGGGCGTCTTGGCGCACGTCTGGCCGGCGCGATGCTGAGTATCAATGCGGCCAAAGGTTTTGACTACGGCATGGGTTTTGCCGGTGTAGCCATGAGAGGGAGCGAGTCGATAGACCGTTTTGCCCGTGACGGTGCTATGCCTCCGCGCACGCTCACCAATTATTCGGGCGGCATACAGGGGGGCATCTCCAATGGCGAGGATATATATTTCCGCGTGGCTTTCAAGCCGGTGGCCACGCTGTTGCAGGATATACCGACAATCGATGCCGAGGGTAATCCTGTGGTGTGGAAGGGGCGCGGGCGTCATGACCCGTGTGTGGTGCCGAGGGCTGTGCCGATAGTCGAGGCTATGGCGGCTATAGAGCTCCTCGATGCACTCCTGCTCAACCGTGCATCCAAAATATAGATACAAAAGTTTCAAAAGAGGCAGAAGAAACAAAAGTTTTTTTATTTCTATGATATTTATTTTTACAATTAATATGGGAATGTTAAATTAATTCCCTCTCTAATTAAAAAACTTTTGTTTCTCCTGTCTCTTTTGAAACTTTTGTATCCTTTTTCAAGAGAATCATTTTTATGAAACCATATCGGGATTTTGCGGATTTTTTGGCGGGGCATTTCGATGGCAAGATGCAGAAACTGTCGGTCAATGCCGGTTTTTCCTGTCCTAACCGTGACGGCACAATAGGGCGGGGTGGATGTACATATTGCAACAATATGTCGTTCAGTCCGGCGTATTGCCGCGGTGGCGCGGGGGTGACAGAGCAGCTCGAGGAGGGAAAACGCTTTTTCGGCCGCAAGTATCCGTCAATGCGTTATCTTGCATATTTTCAGTCTTATACCTCGACGCACGGCTCTGATACAGACAGGCTTATGGCTCTGTATGAGGAGGCTTGTGCAGTTGATGGTGTGGATGGCGTGATCATAGGCACGCGCCCCGACTGTATGCCTGACGCTCTGCTTGAACGATTGCGTTCGTTGCCATGGGCGATGATAGAGTATGGCGCGGAGTCGGCACACGATGAGACTTTGCAGCGTGTGAACCGTTGCCACACTTGGGCGACGACAGTCGATGCCGTGAGGCGTACGCACGATGCCGGTTTGCCTGTTGGACTGCATCTTATCAACGGTCTGCCGGGCGAGGATGAGGGGATGATTATGACGACGATCGATGAGATAAACCGTCTGCCGGTGGATGTGGTGAAGTTTCACCAACTGCAACTCATACGCGGCACTCGTATGGCCGAGGATGTGGAGCGGGGATTGTATGATGTGCATCGCTTCACGCCCGAGGAGTATGCGGGTCTGTGTGCGCGGATAGTGCGGCACCTGCGCCCTGACATAGCCGTAGAGCGCTTTGTGTCGCAGTCGCCACCGGAACTGCTGATCTACCCGCGATGGGGATTGAAGAATTATCAGTTTACGGAGTTGGTGAGGGCTCTTTTACAGTCGAACTCTTTATAGTCGAAAGAGTAATGAGTTAATCTTTGTAGTCGAAGGAGTAATGAGCTAATCTTTGTAGTCGAAAGAGTAATGAGTTAAAGAAGTCGATTTTTTAGTCGATTTTTAGGTTTGTTGATTTAATCTTGGGTAAATGGATAAACTTTATTAACTTTGGACTTTGAGAATTAAATCGACTCTTTCGACTCAATACTTTATAAACAGTAAAGAGAGATAGATAGCAAAGAGATCGACTTTATAAACTCAAAACTTTATAAACTGTAAAAGAGTATGGAGATAATAAACTTTGCTGAGACTCCGTCGCTTGTGAGTCAGTATATGGCCGAGTTGCGTGATGTGAATGTGCAGGGCGATATGATGCGTTTCCGTCGCAACCTGCACCGCATTGGCGGCATCATGGCTTATGAAATATCCAAACGTCTCAACTATTCAAAGGTCGGCGTGACGACTCCGCTCGCCACCATGCAGGCCGATGTGCTTGACGAGCAGGTGGTGTTGGCCACTATTTTCCGCGCCGGCATACCGTTCCATCAGGGGTTTCTTGATTATTTCGATCACGCGCAGAATGCTTTCGTGTCGGCCTACAGGAAATATCGCGAGAAGGATAATTTTGATGTCTTTATCGAATATATCGCCTCGCCGCATCTCGACGGCAAGACTCTCATCATCGCTGACCCGATGCTTGCCACCGGTCTGTCGATGGAACTGGCCTATCGCGCACTGCTCACCAAGGGCATACCGGCCCACATACATGTGGCTTCGGTGATAGCCTCGCAGACAGCCATCGATTATGTGCGCAAGACATTCCCTGCCGACAAGACCACCGTATGGGTCGGCGCGATTGACCCTGAACTCAACGAGCATTCCTACATCGTGCCCGGCCTCGGCGATGCCGGCGACCTGGCATATGGAGTGAAGGAGTAATTCTTCCTTAGTACAGGTATTTTCAAGTATAGAGGATATTTTCAAGTATAGAGGTAAAAGTATAGAGTATAGTGATTAGCGTTGAGGGTATTTTATCCTCCATACTAATCACTATACTCTATACTTTTACCTCTATACTTGAAAATACCCTCGCACTATGAGCGCACATAGTGAGGCATGTCCTCGGGGATGACCATCGATAGCTCGACGAGACCGCCGACAGAGCCGTCCTCCTTGCGCCATGCGGTCTGGAAAATCATCTTGCGCAGACCGGCTTTCGAGATGGTGTAGCAGTTCTGTCCGCCTGTGGCAAGGAGATGATGGATGATCTCCACCGAGCGGGGATTGTGGCAGTCGAGCAGATTTTTACCGATGAGGTCGCCATGTTTGGCAAAAGTCTCGCGCGAACGAGCGTTCATATACAGTATCTTGCAGTCAGCGTCACACACCGTGACAGCACAGTTCATACCCCATGCCCAGTCGGGGATAGCGTTCTTGTATTCTTCCATAATTGCAGAAATTTTCCGGCAAAGATAGTGATTTTTATAGACGGGAGAAACGGAGAATAGAGAAAATAGTTTACTCCTTTCCGGGGGTGATGAGGAGGTCGGGGAGGGGGCGTTTGGGGACGCACTGCTCGGAGGCGGGGGAGCGGTAGTAGCGGATGTCGCCGTCGGCGGGGAGGGGGACGATGCGGGCGGTCTCGGCGGGATGGCCGAGGGCCAGGACGTAGAGCGGTTCGAGGTTGGCGGGGAGTTGCAGGAGTTCGGTCAGTTCTTTTTTACGGAACGATTTGATGATGCATCCTCCTATGCCGAGTGCGGCGGCTCCGAGGGTGATGGCCTGAAGTTGGAGTCCGTCGTCACACAGGCAATTGTTGGTGAGCTGTGTGTCGAGACATTGCACGAGATAGGCCACGGGGCGCTCGGCTGGCGCGGGACCGTCCCAGTCTTTATAGTACCCTGCCCATGCGAGCAATGGGGAGAGGGCTTCGCATTCAGTCTCGGCCGAGACGATGCGGTAACGCAGGGGCTGGAGGTTGCGGCCCGATGCGCAGTAGCGTGTCAGACCTACCAGTTCTTGCAGCATGTCGTCACTGATGGGGCGTGAGTGGTCAAACCGACGTATGGAGCGGTCGGATTCGAGCAGCGTTTTGAGGATTGAAAAAGTTTCCATGAGAGTTGATATGTGGGAACAAGCCGTAAGTCCGGTGCATATCATCCGGATGTTTAGGAGATACAAAAAGACAAAAGTTGCATAAGAGACAAAAGATTAATTAAATGAGTTCAATAAATACTTTTGTATATTTTGTAGCTTTTGTCCATTTGTATCTTTTTGAACCACGTTTACGGATTTATGAATCAGAGTTTGAATGCCTGCTTTACGGCATCGATGGCATCGAGCTTTTCCCAAGTGAAGAGCTCGACCTCTTTCACGAAGTCGGGCTCGTAGCGCGAGTGGAAATGCTTGGTGACCACGCGGGGCTGACGGCCGAGGTGGCCGTAGCTTGCGGTCTCGCGGTAGATGGGCTGGCGCAGGTTGAAGCGCTTCTCGATGGCATAGGGGGTCATGTCGAAGCAGGGCATGCTCTTGACGATGTCGGCGATCTCGGTGTCGGTCATGTCGATGAGGGCTGTGCCGTAGGTGTTGATGCAGAGGCTCACGGGCGCTGCGCAACCGATGGCGTAGGCCACCTGCACGAGTGCTTCGCGTGCCACGCCGGCGGCCACGAGGTTTTTGGCGATGTGGCGTGCGGCGTAGGCTGCCGAGCGGTCGACCTTGGAGGGGTCTTTGCCTGAGAATGCACCGCCGCCGTGAGCACCGCGGCCTCCGTAGGTGTCAACAATGATCTTGCGTCCGGTGAGGCCTGTGTCGCCATGGGGGCCTCCGATCACGAATTTGCCGGTGGGGTTGACGAGGAGTTTCACATCGTCGGCGATGAGGGCAGCTACTTCGGCGGGGAGCTGTGCCTTGACGCGGGGTATGAGTATCTCGCGCACGTCCTTCTCGATGCGGGCCTGCATGGCGCGGTCGGCCTCGGCCTGTGCTTCGGGGGTGGAGTCGGCGGGTTTGATGAATTCGTCGTGCTGGGTGGAGATGACGATGGTGTCGACGCGCAGGGGGCGGTTGTGTTCGTCATACTCCACTGTGACCTGGCTCTTGGAGTCGGGGCGCAGGTAGGTGAACACGCGGCCGCGCTTCTCCCAAGTCATCTCCTTGGCCTCGCGGCGAATGTCGGCGAGCTCGCGGAGCAGGCGGTGCGAGAGGTCGAGGGTGAGGGGCATGTAGTCGGGGGTCTCGTCGCAGGCATAGCCGAACATCATGCCCTGGTCGCCGGCGCCCTGACCCTCGGCCTCCTCGCGCTCGACGCCGCGGTTGATGTCGGCGCTCTGCTCGTGTAGGGCCGAGAAGACGCCGCATGCCTCGCCGTCGAATTTCAGCTCGCTGCGGTCATAGCCGATGTTCTTGATCACCTCGCGGGTCACGTCCATGAGGTCGACATAGGCGTTGCTCTTGACCTCGCCGGCGAGCACTACCTGACCGGTGGTGACGAGGGTTTCGCATGCTACTTTCGATTTGGGGTCGCGGGCGAGAAATTCGTCGAGCACGGCGTCACTGATCTGGTCGGCCACCTTGTCGGGGTGTCCCTCCGAGACTGACTCGGATGTGAAAAGGTAAGTCTTCATAACGGTATAAAAAAATATCGAAACAGTGCCCTGAGGTGAAAACTCCGAGGGTTGGCCGCTTCGAACATTTTTCCATCCGTATGGCCGGCCGTACATAAGCCGCAGGCGATGGCGCCGGATGTGAGGTTATCTCTAAAAAATAAAGTGCAGTTTTAGCATTTTTATTGAAGAGGTTGCAAGCAGCCAAATTTTTCCTCTTTTCCCTAAGGACGGTGCAAAGTTACGAACTTTCGGCGAGATGATAAAGTAAATCGTGTTAAAAGTGATTTATGGGAAAATATGGCACAAGCCGTAAGTCCAGTGCATATCATCAGGATGTTTAGGAGATACAAAAAGACAAAAGTTACATAAGCAACATAAATATATACTTTTGTTCTTATGCAACTTTTGTCCGTTTGTATCTTTTTGAACTGCATTCACGGATTGTGCCCAAAAGACCGGCAGCTACACCGATGGATATATTATCCATCAACGTGTGGCTGCCGGTCTTCTGTTTATAACGCTGCGGCTTCAGGCCATTGATTTATATCTTTTTAATAACATGGCTTAGACCTGACTTCGTAATGACGATAGTGTCTGTATCAAATAGTGCGCGACAATAAGGATTGTCATATCTGTAACTGCCACGCAATTCGCACTCCTTACCGGCAACTGTCAACGGTTCGTCCCATCCGAATGTCACATTGCCCATAGTCGGCGAATCATAGCTTATTCTCACTCCGTCCGAAGTCACAGACGTCTGCGACACAGCTTCAATGAACTTTGTGAAACTCCCCCACTCCGAGGCTGTACCCATCTCGCAAAGCCATACATTTGTACGGGAGTCGGCTTTAAGATCACAAAGCTCGCCACGGAAATCCTGACGCAACACAGGACGTGTGGAGGAATAAAGCGCGATATATCCATCCCCTTTGCGACCGAAAGTCCAATTGCCGGACACATGCGTCTCATCCATCTCATCGACAGGGAAATACGCATGCGAGAAACCACGATTGTGATTCTCGGGAATGTTATAGATACACACGGCTATATTCTTTTTCTGCGCCGAACGGGGCAATATCTCGTTGCCGGCCCAATAGTTGGGAGAATTGCGCAGGTTCTCGCCTCCGGGATGATTGGTATATACAAGCGCTTTTGATGTCAATGTGGCTTGCCAGGAATGTTGCTGATAGCCGGGCATACCCTTACGGTAATCCTGCAGGGAACTGAGCATATAGGCCGGAGTGTGATAGGTCACAATGTTGGCCTCGGAAAGAGCAAAACGCTCACGGTTCACGGCAACTCCATCTTTGGTCATCTCGCTGTCATATATACCTATATAACGGTCATAATCGCGGTAAGGCCAGGTGTCATACTTCTCTGATATATTTTTCGACATCCTTATCGACAACGGATGTATAAATTCCTGCATGCCCCAGAAGAGGTGACAATCAAGTTCTTTGTCATAACTCAACCCGTAAAGAGTAGCATCCTCCACATTGATACTTGTACGTTGGCGGCACTCCATGGTGCGGTTATTGTCACAGGCTATCTCACGTATCACTTCAGGACACTCATAAGATGATGAGGCAAGAGCCGGAGCACCGGCAAGCTGCTGACGCTGATAGGCCCCGTGCCAAATGCGAGCCATGCCACAGGACCGGTGTTATGCATACCGGAAAGCAGTGACGAAGCATAGATACGTCCAGAAGCTCCGGCCATGTAACCGTTGCGTGAATTGAGAGCCATGTCAAACATCAGCAAATCAAGCACATTCTTGGCTTTCTGACGTATGCGCTTATCTTCGGCAAAATCATACAGATTGGTCAGCAGCAATACTTCCACGTCATAATATGTTGACAGCCACTCACTGAATCCGAAACGGAATCGGTAATCAAGCCATGGTTCCAACCGCTCCAAGGCATGCTTCATGTGCTGTCGCCCTGTCATTCCGTTGGCAAAATGTTCTTTTTTGTACAACTGTCCGGCCAAAAGTTCAGCCGTATGATAGAGCGCCTGATGATTCTCTGTATGATAGCATCGGTAAGTGGTGTCACGACGGCTGTCGTCCCACCAATATTTAAAGTCAAGTATGCGCTCCTTGGCCTTGGCTCGAATATCCTCATTCATGGTCTTGTGCTCAGGATCAAGATAGATCATGCGCAACAGTCCGTTGAGAGTAAAGTCATTACAGTCATGATTACTCTTAATGACGTTGAAAACGTCCGTCATCCCATCTTCTTCAAGAGGTAGTCCGGCCGATTGGCGCGAAAGCTGACGGAAAACACCATAAAGCCATGTATTTTCACCTGTCTCACCGTAATAACGGTTATACTCGGCACATCTGTTCTTGAATCCTTTGGCATGAACTCCTTGTGCTGAGAATAAAATCGCAAACAGTGCAATAATAATATTATAGATTGGTTTTAACATCGTTATATTTTATAAAAAAGAACTTCAATCATAATAATCGTTCCAATCGTGCGGGAACGGAATTCTCTTATAGTAGTCAAGTTTATGTGCAGGTTGTTCGAGGCCGGCAGGTATAGGCATACCACAATAGCTCTGGAAGAAAAGCACACATGCATCACGCCACCATATGGCCTCACGTTCCTGATATTCAAGCAACGATGCCACATGATTGTAACGCTGACTGTCGATATGGCCGTCAAGTTGAGCCCACAACCGCTGCATCTCACGCACGCCATCCACGCCGTTATAGTAATGCATCACCATGTCATCCCATAACGTCCGTCCCGACCTCATACGGTAAGTGAAAGGCAACCTATGAAACCATAACAGATACTCGTCAGGGCAGGTGTCAAGGCTGTCAAACATGTCGCTTACCGGAGAGTGATACTGCTGTGCGGCTCCCGAGCCGGTGGAAGTGCGGTCAACACCTATACTGTCACGGGTCACCTTATGGTAATCATATGCAGTCCATGAACGGTCATGGTGCCACGGTTCCGGACCATTATGCGTATCGAAATTCATAATGTGATTTAGACCGAGGGGCATGGTGTAATTGACATACGTCTCACGCGACATCATCATGATCCGCTTTATCGGAGCCACCACTTGTGGTGAAGTGGAGAATGTCATCGCGATCCACTCATCGGCCACATCTCCGGAACTCATATCAGGGTTCCATGCCATGCGTCCGAAGGCATACCAATTGGCTTGACCGAACAAATGCCCGGTCCAATTGAGATCACTTCCGATGTTGGGGACACCTGCTATCGCTGACATTCCGTGAGTCTCGCCATACCCCCGGAGTATTTTTGAAACAGTATTGCCGTTTCCATTGGCATACGTATCACTTTTCAACGTTTCTTCAAATAAAGTCCCGAGATATACCAGATGGCCCGCATGGCCGAGATTTTCCTGTGTTATCTGTACTTCCATACACAACGGCGTGTCGGGCATTCCCCCGAATAGCGGATGAAACGGCTCTCGCGGCTGAAAATCTATAGGGCCATTCTTGGGCTGGACAAATACATTCCGGTTAAATTTACCATCAAGTGGTTTGAACTCATTATATCCCGTGACCACACGGTCGATATGCCGCTCGTTCTGATACACAAATGCACGCCAGAACACAACTCCACCATAAGGTTCAAGAGCCTCGGCAAGCATATTTGCCCCTTCGGCATGGGTGCAACCATAATCCTGCGGTCCGGGCTGCCCCTCGGAATTGGCCTTGACAAGAAATCCGCCAAAATCAGGAATTATGGAATAGATCTCTCGAGCCTTGTCTTTCCACCATTTACGCACTTCCGGATCTCTGGGGTTGGCTGTTGACAATCCTCCGATTTCTTTCGGAGCACTGAATTTTGCAGTCAGATATATACGTATGCCATACGGACGGAAAGCCTCGGCCAATCCGGAAGCCTTGATAATCCAATCCCTGCGCAGACTCTTTGCCTTGGCATTCACATTATTAAGCACTACTCCATTTATGCCGATCGAGGCATTGGCTCGTGCATAATCAATATAACGGTCTTGTTTATGTGACGGCAACCGTTCCCAATTCCACAGACTATATCCGGCATAACCACGCTCGATAGTACCGTCAAGATTATCCCAATGATTCAGGACGCGATACTTTATGCGCGGCATCTCGGATATGTCAATATTATCAAGCGGAATCCCTGTCTGCATGAGCCGCAGGAAGTGAAACACTCCATACAGTACGCCGATGTCAGTAGATGCAGTTATGACAGTAGCCTTGCCTCGCGAAGTCTTGCATGTGAATATATGATAACCTTCATCACCACAAGCCGCGGTTGACAACCCTGCGGGACAACGGTCGAAAAATGATGCGATACTATCAGAGACACCTGCGATAACCACACCATCCCTGAGAGCGTTAACCTCCGGCACCCGGGAATCAAGCATACCTTCAAGTCCACGCACAAGTTCACTCCGGACAGCCTCCATGCGGTCAGACCGGCCGGCTACGAGAATGCCTTTGAGTTTCTTACGATATTTCGATAGCTGTCCCGCATTCTCGACAGGTTTATATCTCAGCCACAGATCATAACCGGTTTCAGCCGACAGGTTGAAACAGCTTACGGCCATGACTGCGGCTAAAAGTATATTAAGATATTTCTTCATTTCCATCATTCCCTAATCTGCTAAAAATGCCGAGACACACCACAGTACAGGTGCCTGTCCGTGCATATTACCGGTAAGCGTACGTCGTTTGAGATAGAAATCGCGGTCTGTGGAGCGGTTGGTACCCTCACATACACCGTCAATGTCACCCTCTTCATTGATATGGCTTACAAGCGCATCCCATCCATGACGCACCGCCGGAGCGAAACGGGTCTCATCGAGCCATCCGCGTTTCACGCCTGTGATCATAGCATAGATAAACATGGCCGAGCCGGAAGTCTCGCTCCAGGCCTCAGGGGCATCGAGCAACTGACCCCACAATCCGTCGGGGCGCTGCAACGCGAGCAATGAATCCATCATCTTGAGATATGACTGCATTATACGCGGGCGATCAGGGTGATTTTCAGGCATGAGCGAGAGCAATTCGGCCATGCCGGCAGCCATCCATCCGTTGCCACGGCACCAATGGAACGGAGCATCGGGGGCATGATAGAACAATCCATTGTCACACTGTATGCTGTCAAGATAGACCGTCATCTCATGTGCTGCACGATCAAGATACTTCTTATCACCGAATGCACGATAAGCGTGTCCTTGAATAGCAGAAATCATATACATATCATCGATCCAAAATCTGGTCTGCCATGACAGCCCATTATTAGCCATCTCGGCATCGCGCCCTTTCATTTCGCCTTCACGCCTCCATTGGGTGTCGGCATACCATCGTCCGAGATGGCCGTAAGCTTTATTGCCGGTAGCCATATACAGACCGAGCGGGACGGTGCCGAACACTGTGTGATCCACGTGGTCGGGCATCGGCTGGAGTTTTCGCTCGGCCCCGAGTATCGGTAGGAAACGATCCTCAAGCGCTGTCATCATCACACTATCACCTGTGAGTGACGCAAAACGTATGGCTCCAAGCCATGTGATGGTCTCGGGATAAGTTATCTCACGGGTAGGCGCCGGATTACCGTCAAAATTAGGATGAGGGACATCAATAAAACGTTGAGCTACGATTCTGCCGACTTTCATCGGTTCATGCCCCGGAGTGAATCCTGAATTAAGATTATCGGCGAGACAGCATGATGCGGAAAGCAATGAACTTGCAAAGATTATAGCACTGAATGATTTCATTATCAGATAGGTGTATTATAGAATATGACAATAACAAAATTAATATATTTTACTTACTTGCACACAGCGACGTTGTGTGATGAAGCCACAGGCAGCGACACTTGCACTACCTTCCCGCAATTGACCGAGGTGACAACAACGTCATCGCACGCTGTCATGGTTTGCACCGCGACATCCGAAGCTGTCGCAACCAATAAAATCAGATATACGAATTTGCGCATTTATATAATGATTTGGTTTATAATCAAGCCTACTTAACTGAATTATTTGCCACAAAAATAGACTTAAACGACAAAACCGACTGTACAAATTCATGCCAAAAGCGTATCTCTCTCAACTATGTGCAATTTTATCCGAAAAGTTTCAATAATTCATACATTCCACGAATACACAGACAGGTATGGCCACATCAAAATTCAGTGTCTTGGGGGAGATTGCTCAATCACAACGACAGATGCAATATCGGATATGGCCGTCCGGCTTCGTCGAGCTCGTCACGGCTTACGACATGGAATCCCTTGGCCTTGTAAAACTCAAATGCCTTCGGATTCTGTTCGTTCACATCGTCCAGCCGGGCTCCAAGATTCACAGCATGATTAATGAGCTGCGTGCCCAGTCCGCGACCCCGACGGTCATCATCTATAAACAGCATCTCAATTTTATCCTTCACCAACCCGACAAATCCTGATATAACACCATCAAGGGTAATGACATACAGATTCACATTCGGGAAATGGCACGGCGCAAGTTCAGCTTTAATCTCATTTATAGCCTCATCGGACAGAAACGTATGTGTAGCCCTAACAGAGCGCTCCCACACATCCACCAGAGCCGGATAATCAGCTTTATCACACACTCTTATCATAATTTCAGTCAATTCGCGACGATAAGCGAGACTCTTGATATCCTCATAATCATATCTGTCAAACTGCGCGAAGCCACACTTTTCCGCCACCCTCTCTTGTTGCGGACGTCCGTAGTAAGAAGTACTGAATCAAGTTTCAGATGCGTCTTGCAATAGACCGACAAAAAAACTTCGAGAGCCTCTGTGGTAAGTCCCTTGTTCCAATAGAAATGACCGATCCAATATCCGACCTCCCGCTCCCTATGCCGGGCGTTGTAATGTTCATCACCGCACGGCACAAGCCCTATGCAACCAATCACCTCACCGGTCCGACGCAATTCCATTGCAAACGAATCCTCGTTAGGAATAAAAAACTGATGTATCACCTCACGGCTCATTTCGAGGGACGTATGCCGTGGCCACAAAGCCATCTCGCTTACCCTCCCATCCGAAGCATATCGAAAAAGGTCATCGGCATCAGACTCACGCCAACGCCGCAATATCAACCGTGCAGTCTCGAACTCTACCATATATATGCTATTATCATTGAAATAACCGACAGGAGTGCAGGTAGATATTGGACTCCCTGTGCTCCTGTCGGTTATGTATATAAAATTGGTGATGGAATTTTAGATCACACCGTGGGTGGAGAGGAGGATGGTCATGTGGTCACGGAGCTTGCGGGCCTCGGCGGCGGCGGCTGCGGCGAAGTCCTCGCCCGACGAGGCATAGATGATGCCGCGCGACGAATTTACAAGAAGTCCGCACTCGCGGGTCATGCCCCACTTGGCCACCTCGTCGAGGCTGCCACCCTGTGCGCCCACGCCGGGCACCAGCAGGAAGTTGTCGGGAGCCACGCGGCGCACCTCAGAGAACATGGCTCCCTGCGTGGCGCCGACCACAAACATGAGCTGATCCTCATTGCCCCACTTGCGGGCGATCTCGAGCACATGCTCGAACAGGCGGGTGCCGGTCATGTCGGTAAGGAACTGGAAATCACGGCTACCGGGGTTGGAGGTGAGGGCGAGAAGTATCACCCAACGGCCCTCATAGTCCATGAAAGGCTTCACGCTGTCAAATCCCATGTAGGGGGCCACGGTGATGGCATCGACACCCATATTCTCGAAGAACGCACGGGCATAGAGCGACGAGGTGTTGCCGATGTCGCCACGCTTGGCATCGGCGATGATGAGCTGGTCGGGATAATTCTCACGCATATACTTCACGGTGCGGTCGAGAGCCTGCCATCCCTCTACACCGAGGCTTTCGTAGAAAGCTGTGTTGGGCTTGTAGGCCACACAATAGGGGGCGGTGGCGTCGATGATGGCTTTGTTGAATGTGAAGATAGGATCCTCGACATCGCGGAGATGCTCGGGGATTTTCTTGATGTCGGTATCAAGGCCTACACAAAGAAACGAGCCTTTTTTACGGATGTTTTCAAGAAGTTGTACGCGGTTCATAACTATAATTATATTATGTTTTTATTGTATTTATATTGTGATTATTTTGCAGTGAAAATCAGTCCGTCAAGTTCGAGACGGGAAATCTTGCGGTCGTCTGACCAGTCTTTTTTTATGTATCTCACTTTTATTTTCCGTGCCACATACACCGTGTCGCTGTTACCCGAAGAGGGGTGGAGAACTACCGGGCTGAATGATTTTTCCCCATCAAGCCGTATTATACTGTCGATGGGCAGTGTAAACATCACGTTATCAACCATCACTGCCGGATTCTCTTTCGGAAGTTCCCGGTTGACGAAATGGCAAGATTTGTATCTAACCGAATCATATCCCTGCGGAATATCCATGAATTCCGATTTGGCTTCAAGGGCAATGCCGATGACCCGACCCACAGTTTCTTCAATAACAACGGTATCGGCATATATAAAGTAATCACTTATATATGTGGTGCCCTTACCATAATAGGTGGCCTCGGTTATATCCTCAAGCCGCGAATGGTCATCTTTATCGTCAAGATACCTCATCATCGACTCGATGTCGTCACGCCGTGAGGAGGGGAGCTTCACAAAGGCTTTCTCAAACTCTTGCTCGCTCACAGGAAATTTACTGAAACCCAGTTCCTTGAAAGCCTCGCGAAGCTGCGAGCGCATCATATTGTCGGTGAGGGTGATATAGTTGACATAGGGAAGGATGCTCGTGAGCAGAAACACCACGGCAAACGAAATGGCCACTCCGTTGAAGCGGCGTGTGCGTGTGATTATCATGTAGGCAAACACCACATAACACCACACATTGAAGGTCAGCACATACAGGCGCGAGGCTGTCATGCCATATTGCCCGATGCGGTAGAGCAAACCGACACTCATCAACACAAACAGCGGAATCATCGCCATTGGCAACAGACGCGTGGCCCGGAGTGTAAGAGTGTCGTCGGGATGCGTGCGGCGTACACCTTCGAGCAGGAACAGCGTCACAAGTACAGCTCCGGTCAGGCCGGTCACCGACCATGAGACCACACCACGTGGCAATTCCCATGTAAAGAGAATCTTCAAGCCATAGACATAGAGTATGGCCATATATATCACAGTGATGGCAAGGAAGAAAAACTTGGCCGTACCACACTGAAATTTCGTAGCCTTAAATCCTGCGGCCATCTCCTCGACCTGTCCGCGTATAGGCACAAGGTGCAGGAATATGATAGAAGGCACCAAAATAGCCACCAACTCCTGCACGCAGAACATCAGTTTGAAATTATCGAAACTGAACAGAGCGAACACAGTGCCGAAAATTATGCCGATAGCTACACTCAACGCAATGGCAAACGCACCGGCCGTCATGAGTGACACCACCTGAGAGTTGGCGAAATTCCATGCCCATGCTTTACTTGACGGCACAAAGATTATAGCCACGATGAGAGCTGTGATTATAGCCGAGCGCCCTACCATCCATACGTCGCTCAGACTCTGGCCACACATTATATATATAGTGTCGGCAAGGAGCAGAATGTTGGCGGCAATAAGATAGGTCCGTGACCGGCGCTCCAGATATTCACACCACAACGAGACAGCGAGAGTCAACGGCACACCCACACCTCCGAGATACCACAACGCAGTGACAGCCTTGCCCGACCAAGGAGTGTTGTAGAAATCAATCTCAAAAAGAGTATATACCACACTCCATACGGCAGTATATAACAGATATACAACAGTCACAGGAAAGCGTCGCCACGCCTCGCGAAACGCAGTGACAAGCATGTCAGCCGAAATTTTCGACCGACGCCGGGATGTCTTTTCAGATATGTGTGGAGGAGGAATATCCATGTATTTACTGTAACAGTGTATCTATGGTTAATTATCTATCGGCTATTTATCAAATATATATCCAGCCACTTGAACATCGGCGGTATCATCCTCCCGATACTGCACAAGCAACGTGGTGATATGAAAAGTTTTATCCCGATTGCTCGTCATGTCGGTCAAGACCCATTTTATCGGAGCAGGTTTCGCTCCGTCTCCACAGGCACGGCGCAAATCTCCGACATCGGCCGAGAAGCGGTAATGGCCGTCATCCACCGTCAACACGGAATCGGAAGGCATCGCTGCACGGAATTTTCTTATCTCATATTTCCTGGCCCATACGTCCTGAGCCGGAATGCGGACAAAACCCGAGCCGGCATTCATCTCGAAACTGATCTCGCGGTCGGCTACATAGTGTCGCCCCACGGATCCGGCATGTATGGATGGTATTGAGCGACTTTGCTCCGATTGCTTATCCGTCTCCTTGGCAGACGCAGTAACACCGGCATAATACTCACCCAGCACCACATTCCATAATCCCAATGAACACAACATGCCACATACAACACACCCGATGAGCAGTGCGGCGAGACCTGTCGCCGACATTTTCACCGTCCTGCGGTCAGCATGTCCGTCAACAGGTTGTCGCGGACAAGACGGAGGTATATATGGAGGAGGAGTGTCCATGCGTTGTGGGATTGTCAGAGTTCGGCTGCCTTGAGCTTCTCGGCGTTCTCGGCAATGGTGAGCTGGTCGATGACATCCTGAATGTCGCCGTCCATGAACGCCTGAAGATTGTATATCGTATAGTTGATGCGGTGGTCGGTGATGCGCCCCTGCGGATAGTTGTAGGTGCGTATCTTGGCCGAGCGGTCGCCGGTCGAGACCATGGTCTTGCGGCGCGACGCTATGTCGTCGATATATTTCTGATGCTCCTTGTCATAGATAAATGTGCGCAGGCGGCTCAGGGCGCGCTCCTTGTTCTTGGGCTGGTCGCGGGTCTCGGTACACTCTATGAGTATCTCCTCGGTCTCGCCGGTGTTGGGGTTGCGCCACATGTAGCGCAGGCGCACGCCCGACTCCACCTTGTTGACGTTCTGGCCTCCGGCGCCGCCCGAGCGGAAGGTGTCCCACTTGATCTCGCCCTCGTTGATCTCCACGTCAAAGGCCTCGGCCTCGGGGAGCACGGCCACCGTGGCGGCCGATGTGTGCACACGGCCCTGAGTCTCGGTGGCGGGCACACGCTGCACGCGGTGCACACCGCTCTCATATTTCATGGTGCCATAGACATTGTCGCCGGTCACGCTCACCACGATTTCCTTGTAGCCGCCGGCAGCGCCCTCGCTGCAACTTGTCACAGCCACATTCCAGCCTTTGGACTCGCAATACTTGGAGTACATCTTGAAAAGGTCGCCGGCAAATATGGCAGCCTCATCACCACCCGTGCCGCCACGGATCTCGAGCACCACATTCTTGGAATCCTCGGGATCGGCGGGAACAAGCAGCAGCTTTATTTCCTCCTCGAGTCCGGGCAGAGCCTCGGTGGCCTCGTCAAGCTCATCCTTGGCCATCTGGCGCAACTCGGGGTCGGACTCGGCGGCAAGCACCTCGCGGGCCTCGTCGATATTGCCTAGAAGGGTGCGGTAGCGGCGGGTCACAGCCGTGAGTTTTTCAAGATCCTTATATTCCTTGGTGAGACGCACGTAGCGCTTCATGTCCTGAATCACAGCGGGGTCGGTAATGAGAGTGCTGACCTCCTCAAAACGTGATTCTATGCCATCGAGGCGTGCTAAAAGTGAATTGTCGGCCATATTTATCTAAACTGATACAAATTTTGTACAAAGATAGCGAAAATTTATCAAAGACGGCTCATGCTTTACGACAAAAAGCCAAAGGCGGCGTTACGACAGGAGCGCAAGAGATACAAACGGACAGAAGTTGCAAAAGGGACAAAAGTATTTTTTTGAATAATTCTTTGTTTCTTTCTACGAATGCGCTACGCGATGACTTATGTAGCGTTGCCGCTCGATGTGACGAAATCATTGTGCCGCTGCGATGCAGTTTTGTTGTTTGGATGAATTTGTTTTACCCAAGCTGCGAACCTGTGGCGCGCTTGCATGGGCCTACCATTCTGTCGCAGCCACGCCGTTTCGGCTCCTGCAACAAAAAGCCTGTGTCACCAGTGGTTGTATCGGCCTGAGTTCTTGTAACGGGTCTGCATCTTTATCGCCTGACGCACTCCATAAGGATCATAAGGCTCAGACTCATCATCACGAATCACATATGCTACCGGCGGGCGCTCCTGAGGCGGCTTATAGACGAAGGCTACTTCGTCGTCATCACGCTTGGGCCGACGTTTCGGAGCTGCCGGACGGTCGGGCACAGGAGTGACGGGTGATTCGGCTTCGGGAACGGCAGGAGCTGACTCCGTGTTATCCTCGGCCATGACTTCGGGTTGTGCCATGGCAGGAGCTTCAGGCGCGACAGCCACGACAGAGACAGGTTCCGAATCTAATTCGGCAATGGCCTCCGGTTGCTCCGCAAGCGGGACTTCCTGCGGCTTGACAGCCTCGGATGGAGCTGACATTGCATCCTCACGGGCGGCACGACGCATTGCAGCACGCTGGCGAGCCTTTTCAGAACGCGCCACACTGCGGTCTATCTCAGCCATTATGACTGAAAAAATCTCACGATCGACGTGAACGTCAATGAGCAGATCGGGACTCATGAGATAGATATATACGGCATGGATGGTCGAGGTCATCTCACAGCTGCGGAGACATTTCGACAATAGCATCTGCAGGAGCATCATCAGTATGCGCCCGACGGCGGCTTTGCCCACGCGGGCCCGGGGTAATTTGCGACGGCTGCAGACGGCATTGAAAAGATCATCGACATTAGCAATGGCGGGGACCGGAGTTGGCGGTGGTGTTGGTGTTGGCGTTGGGAATACTTCTCGGATCATGGTTGGTGGGGATTAAATAGTTAAAAACACACCACAAAGTTAGCACTGCCCCGCCCCATAAAAGGTGCGATAATGTCGCATAGGCGCACAGAAAAAGCACAAAAGAAACAAATCCCGTATCGACAGGCATTTGTCTCTTTTGTGCTTTTGTCCGCTTGTAAATCTGTAACGGTGAGATTACTTCTTCTTGTTGCGGTTGCCGTAGCGGCTCATGAACTTGTCAACGCGACCTGCGGTGTCGACGAGCTTCTGCTTGCCGGTGAAGAAGGGGTGAGATGAGCTGGTGATTTCAAGCTTCACCAGGGGATAGGTCACGCCGTCAACTTCGATTGTCCTCGCGGGAGGCTACGGTGGAACGGGTGATGAAGATCTCATCGTTTGACATGTCTTTGAATACTACTTCGCGGTAGTTGGAGGGATGGATGTCTGCTTTCATTTTTAATTATGCGGTTAAATTGTTAACGAATCTTTTACTTTGCGTTGGTAGGACGCTTGTATTCGTAATGGCGGTGCAAAGGTAACAATTTTCCGCATCTATTCCAAAAATATCCACTGCAAATTTCAGAATAAATAGAATAGATACAAAAGTTTCAGAAGAGACAGAAGAAACAAAAGCATTAAATTTTTCCATTTTAAATTTTCCATTCAATAAAGGCTTTTGTTTCTTCTGTCTCTTCTGAAACTTCTGTATCCATTCCTTCTGAGACTTTTGCATCCCTCCTCAAAATTATTTAGCGGCGGAATGACGGATTTATGCAGGATTTTTTGTAACTTTGCAGCGTAATTTCAAGAAATAGCTCTTTAAAATTATGATAAATCGAGTTTTGATACGTATCAAGGTAGTTCAGCTGCTTTACTCCTACCTGTTGTCGCAGAACGAGTTCCGCATAGAGGCTCAAGTAGAGAACCCCTCACGCGACAAGAAGTATGGCTATGCCCTTTATCTCGACCTGCTGATGCTTGTGCTCGAGCTCTCGGGCATCGATGTGTCCAACGGACGCCGCGAATCGCCGCTGCGCGGCCTCACGCTCAACAAGCATATCCACCAGAGCCTGCTGGCCAAGTCGCTGAACTCCAACTTTGAGATTCGAGACATTATAATTAAGGAGCGCGCCAAGCCCGAGGCGTATGATGCGGTGATACCGTCGCTCTACCGGGCCATAGCCGAGCTGCCCGCCTACAAGAGCTTTGCAAAAATCAAGACCCCTACCCTGCATGACGAGGTGACAATGTGGCTCTCGATTGTCGAGAACATCTTTGCCAAGAATCCCGAATTCATGACCATAGCACGTCAGAACCCCGACTTCACTATGGCCGGATTCGAACGCGCTATAGCTTCGCTCAAATCCACACTCGGAAATTATGGCGACAACCGTTCGCTGGTCATCAACTCGCGCAACTCGCTCGACCATGCTATGGAAAAGGCCTACGAGCTGTACTACAGCCTGCTCCAGCTCGCTGTGGAACTGACCAACGAACAGGCCCTGCGTCTCGACAACGCCAAGCACAAGTTCTACCCCACCGATGCCGACCTGCACCCCGACATGCGTTTCGTCGAGGGCAAGTATGTCCAGGCCCTGACCTCCAACGAACAGTTCAACGAATATATCGAAGACAAGAAAGTATCGTGGGTGGCACAGGACGCACTGATACGTACACTTCTCAACGAGATACTCGAATCGGAGATCTACAACAATTATATGGACACTCCGGGCGAAAAGACTCTCGAGGAGGATGCAACCTTGTGGCGCAACCTTTACAAGAGTGTCATACTCCCCTCCGATGCATTGGCCGAGGCTCTCGAATCGAAGTCGATCTACTGGAACGACGACCTGCAGGAAATGGGCACGTTTGTACTCAAGACTATACGCCGCATCGGCACAGCCAAGGACGAGAAAGAGGCCGCAGCCGCTATCATGCCAATGTACAAAGACGAGGAGGACAGCCACTTCGGTGCAGATATGCTCATGAGCGCCATAAAGCACTGCGATGAGTATAAGGAACTTATCGAGAAGTTTGTCAATACTTCGCGTTGGGATGCCGACCGTCTGGCATTTATGGATATTGTAATAATGGTAGCCGCTATCACTGAGATAATCGACTATCCGGCAATACCGCTCGCCGTGACTCTCAATGAGTATATCGAGATTGCCAACCACTACTCGACCCCCCGAAGCGGCTCGTTTATCAATGGTATCCTGTTCTCGGTTGTAAAATATCTCAAGGAAGAGAACCGGATATTCAAGAGTTGATTCCGCGTAGTCGATAATGTATTGAGTCGAAGGAGTCGAGTTTTTTCGCATCTTTCGGAGTCGAATTCTCACATAGTCGAGGAAGTATCGAGTTAATGAAGTCGAGTTTTTGATTCAATTCAAGAAAGTTGGCTGTGGATATAACATTCGGCGCCATCAATACGTTTACATTGATATATAACCCCAATTTCAACACTGAAAATAACAAATAACAAACCATAACAAGCTATGCTTAACAACATTCTTCTTCAAGCCCAGGGCACAGGTTGGGCCAACATCGTAATGATTGTCGTGCTCATCGCCATCTTCTACCTGTTCATGATCCGTCCCCAGCAGAAAAAGCAGAACGAAATCAAGAAATTCCGCGAAGGCATCAAGGCCGGCGACCGCGTAGTCACCGCCGGTGGTATCTATGGCAAAGTACGCTCGGTCGACGAAAACACTTTCGACCTCGAGATCGCCAAGGATGTACGCATCACTATCGACAAGGGTTCGGTATATCCTTCAGCCCAGCAGGCTTCGGAGGACGCTCAGGCTGATAAGAAATAATTTCAACCCGTAACGATACGAACAAACTGTAGGGACGGGGCATGGCCCGTCCCTACTAAATTTATATCCAATATTTAATTCCAATGAAGGAGAAGGCCAAGGAAATATTACAGCGAGTGAGTACAGCCCTGCGCTCCAGCCGGGGTAAGGATGTGCTGCTCTATCTGCTTTTTGTAGCGGTGGCCTTCGTTTTCTGGGTTTTCATGGCGCTCGACACCGAAGTGCAGCGCGATTTTGACGTGCCGCTCGAAATCACCGAGGTACCTGACAGTGTGACACTCATAAATTTACCACCGACATCGCTCGCCGTGAGCGTCAAGGGCAAGGACTCGCAGTTGGTGCGCTTCATGTGGGGCAAGATGTCGCCCGTCAAATTCAAATGGGCCGACAATGCGTCGGATGGCACTCTACTCATGCCCACCGCACGCATAGACAGCAAGTTGCGCGAATATTTCGGCACAGGAGTTGAGATTGTGTCATGCCGCCCCGACTCGCTGCGCATCCCCTACACCACCCAGCCGGGCGTGAAGGTGAAACTGCTCGTGCAGGCCGACATTCATCCAAATCTGCAATATATACTCTCGGGTACTCCTTACGCCGATGTCGATTCTGTGACGCTCTACTCGGTCAACGACATTCCGCATTCGCTCAAGATGGTGAGCACCGAGCCTATAGTTAAATCCGAGCTAAAGGATACAGCCCGTTACGAAGTGAGAGTCAAGCCAATCGCCGGAGTGCGGATAGTGCCCGACAAGGTGATCGTGACCGTTCCCGTCGAACCGCTCATAGCACGCAAACGCATGGCCGTGATTGAACCGCAAGGAGTGCCGGCCGACAAACATCTCGTGACATTCCCCTCGAAAGTCGAGGTGTCATATCTCGTGCCCATGAGCGCTTACAATGACGAATATCCGCTGAAAGCATTTGTGGAATACTCCGACGTGAAGAAACCGGGCAACAAGATACCGGTCACACTGTCGATGCTCCCGAGCATCTATCACAGCGTATCGTTCTCGCCCGAAAGTGTGGAATATATAATCGAGGATGCCGAGTGATGATGACACAACACCCCTACACCATAGCCATAGCCGGAGGCATAGGCAGCGGCAAAAGCATGGCGAGCCGCATAGTCGAGGTTCTCGGCTATCCAGTATATGACTGCGACAGCCAAGCCAAATGGCTGATGGACAAGAGCGATGCCATAAAAAACGACATTGCCGCACGGATTGACGCAGCTTGCGTGAAGGATGGTGCGATTGACCGCAAGGCATTGGCCTCCATAGTGTTTGAGGATGCTGAGAAATTAGCGATACTGAATTCGATAGTCCACGGAGCCGTACGCGACCATCTCGCCTCATGGATCGAAGGTCACACCTCAGACGTGAGTCGGCTCTGTTTCGTCGAGACTGCCATACTCTACCAGAGCGGACTTGATGCAATGGTTGACGAAGTGTGGATGGTTGATGCACCCGACGAGTTGCGCGTACGTCGCGTTATGCAACGCAACGGGTTGACCCGCAGCGAAGTGGAGTCTCGAATCGCCACTCAGGATTCTTATAAACCCGCCACGCCGCATTCACGCATACGTCTGATTATCAATGACGGTGACACCCCGCTGCTGCCACGCATAGAGCAACTAATCACACAAGCTGTAGAAAAAATTTAACTTAATTTTTTGGCGTCATTCAAATATGTTTACTAACTTAGAGGCATAAAAATTTTTACATGTCCGGTAAACCTTTTGGCGGGCACAAACGTTGATAAAGCATAAACAACTAACTACGGTCGCTGATGTGGCCAAATAATAACAACAAAAGAACAATTATGAAAGCATTGAACATTGTGCTCGCAGTATTAGGCGGTGCCATCGCCGGTGCAACAGTAGGTCTCCTCCTCGCTCCCGAAAAGGGCGAAGACACCCGCAAGAACATCGTCAAGTATCTCGAAGTCAAGGGCATCAAGCTCCACAAGAGCAAACTCGAGGAACTCGCTGACGAAATCGCTGACGAACTGGGCAAGTAATCCCGAATAAATAACACCAAAATACAATCCACTGCATTATGTCAAACTTATCAACGCTCTATGCTTTCATCGGAGGCGCGATTGTCGGGGCCGCCGCAGCTGTACTCTTCGCACCCGAAAAGGGCGAAGATATTCGTTCGCGCATTTCCGAGATACTCCGCAAGAAAGGCATCCTGTGCTCGGACAACGAGATCGACGCTCTTGTTGAGCAGCTCACTACCCAGATCGACGACTGATCGAAACATCGTTTTCGGCCAATCCGATATACATAAACGAGAACAAATGAATCTATTGTCAGGGGCACGCCGGCTTAACTACCCGTGTCCCTGGCTTGCTGTTCACCACAATCACACCTCTTTACATCATTATGCCCGAAATCCGCGACCAAATATCGAGTATCTGGATTGAAATCAAAGAGACTCTGAAACTCAACTTTGATTATGCAAAGCTCACAGCTACCGAGAAACTGACAGTGCTGCTGTCTATGACAGGTCTGGCTCTGATATGCTTTGCCATGGCCTCGATCATTATATTCCTCATATCACTTGGACTGATGCTTCTGCTGGCCAAGAGTACCGGACTTTTCGGCGCATGCATGATCATGGCCGGCATATATGCCGTGTTGCTGATTGTTGCCATAGTCTTGCGCAAGCAACTCGTGATTGACCCTATAGCACGTTTCATCTCACACTTACTCCTCAAATAATCATGGCGGCACCCAAACAACTCCCCCACTCTTCAGAAGAGTGGAAAGGCTACACACTCGACGAGATACGTTATGCACGTGCCTACACGGCGGCTCGCATGGAGATCAACCGTGAACGCCTCATGGCCAGAGGCCGCGACATGCAGAAAAACGGACTGAAACCGGGTGTATCGAAAGGTATGCTCGGCAAAATGCTCGGCGCATTCAGCTATATCGACATCGCTCTTCTGGCATGGCGAGCCGGACGCAAGGTGTTCAAAGTCACCCGCGCCATCAAGGGACGATAAGCTCTCTATTTGCAGTTAAGGAAGTATTGAGTTAATTGAGTCGATTTTATACTATTCTTTCTGCTTTTGAGTTTTTTATTGTCTTTCAGTAATCTTAGATAGAATATTTTGAATTAATTCAGTTGATTGCATCAACTTGGTTAATCACATCATACACCAATCATCACATCATTTCCATGAACGATTATACCGAAGTGCGCCTCGACCTCGATCCTTGCACTGAAACCCACACCGACATTCTCGCTGCCATGCTGGCCGAGGTCGGATATGAAAGTTTTGTACCTGACGCATCCGGACTCACGGCTTATGTACGCAAGGAGGATTTTGACGCTACCGCACTCGACCATGTGATACGCGAGTTTCCCATGGACACAGCCATCACACCCAGCCATACGGTGGTTGAAGGTCAGGACTGGAATGCCGAATGGGAGAAAAATTATTTCAAACCCATCGTCATCGATGACCTGTGTGCCATACATTCCTCGTTTCACAAGGATGTCCCGGAGTGTAAATACGACATACTCATCGACCCGAAGATGGCGTTCGGCACAGGCCATCATGCCACAACCACACTGATACTGCGCCGACTGCTTTCGATGGATCTTGCCGGTAAAAAGGTTGTGGATATGGGCACCGGTACAGGTATTCTCGCCATTCTCGCCGACATGCGCGGCGCGGCCCACATTGACGCCGTGGAGATTGATGAATTTGCCTACGAGAATGCCAAGGAGAATGTGCAGCTCAACGGAGCAACACATATCGACCTGCATCTTGGCGACGCATCGACCCTGGCAAGAATCCGTGACATCGATCTGTTCATTGCCAATATCAACCGTAATATCATCACTGCCGACCTCGCAGCCTATGCCGACACTCTTTCGCCAGGCGCATCAGTGGTATTGAGCGGTTTTTATGAGGAGGACATCCACATTATCATGCAGACAGCCGAAGCATTAGGTCTGACCTACGCCAACCATACCGTTCTCGACCGTTGGGCTTCGCTCCATCTCAAAGCTCCACAGGCATAGTTCAAGAGGATGTTAAAACAACCTCTTACATTCTCGGCCTCAATAATTGACTGACCAATCTTTACATGAAACGGACCATCTTATCACTGCTCATTGCATCTCTCGCCATAATTTCAGCCTCCGCCCAGTCCGATAGCAAAGCTCCCCGTAAAGGATTCACTTGGGGAGCCGAAGTCAGTTCGGGTATAGACATGGGTGGTGACAATATGTCAACACTCAATCTCGCTGCTCTCATCGGTTACCGCACCCAATGGATTAATTTCGCAGGCGTCGGGCTCGGCATAGACATGATGATGTCAAATTCGTGCCGCGCCTTTCCTATATATGCCATGGTGCGTTCATCGTTTGCAAAGGAACCGAAACTGTTTTTCGCCGAAATGCGAGCAGGAGTTGCGCTGAATCAGGCAACGAATGTACCTGATCGTACCAACCTGTTCCTACAGCCGGGTGCAGGCATCTATCTCGCCACAGGCAAGACATTTGCATCATATCTCATGTTGTCTTACACTTACAACGACATGACATTTTTCGGCGATAAGAAGGATACGCTTGTGCATGGGGTCAACATGGCCACCATCTCGATAGGCGTCACATTCTGACAACCGTTTCTGACACTCATTTTTTCAGCTTGGCTTTCATCCAGGCTCGGCCATCGGTCAGGATACGCGACAAAACATAGGAATTGCGACAGGCAAATGACACGCGCTGCAACAATGGCAGGCGTTTGTAATCACCTCGTGCGACCATCTCCTTGACATAGGGATGGCTCACAGCCTTGTGATGCAACCGCAACTTGCGTAATGCGGAAAAATCAGAAGCATAAATATGGCGCAGGTGCGACCTAAGGTTGCCGATCATATTTGCCGCAGCCATCAATCCGGCATCGGGATAACCCAATTCCTGCAAACGGTCCGTCAGATAACGAGCAAAAACAGCACAACGGTCGAGACGGTCGTCACGGTACATTTTGCTCAACGACAGAGGATTCACCCGATAAAAATAGAACGGATAGTGAGTGTAGGCAATAGCTCCGATTTTTGATGCAAGTTCAAGATTGAAAACATAATCTTCGCTAATCAATTCGCGTTCGGAGTAAAATCGCACACCACTACGTACAATTGCCTCACGACGGTAGAGTGCCATGCAGGAGCTGGCTGTCGAAAAAATATCGCAATGATAGCCATTGACCGTAGCCACATCGTCAAGTATGGGCAACGCCTTATCAGGAAAGTCGGATAATACACGCACTGAATCCGCCAATCCACGCTCTGAATCCGTCAAGTCACACTCTGAATCCCCTGCTGCGTCATGTTTCACCCCATCTGCCTTGCCAAAATCCGGGACATCGACACTATGAATGTCGGGGACGGATGAACTGGCAAATGTATTGTAAAGAAATCTTACCTGATCGGCTCCAGTTTTCTCAGCTATCCGGACACAGACCTCAAAAGTATTGAGCGCGATAAAATCATCCGAATCAACAAAGGCAACATAACGGCCTGAGGCCACTTCAAGTCCTGAATTGCGGGCATAGCCAAGGCCTCCGTTTTTCTTATGTATGACCTTGATGCGTGAATCGGTACGGGCATACTCATCACACATCTGCGGACATCTGTCGGGCGAGCCGTCATCCACCAGGACAATCTCTATATCTGTCAAGGTCTGATTACGAAGACTGGAGACGCATGTATCCAGATACTCCTCCACATTATACACCGGGACTATAACCGAAACCATCGGTGCCACGGATGCAGGTCCGTCAGTCATCATCCGCATTGAATGCTCCTTGCACAACGGGCGTTGTTTATCTTGACAATTCGGTTGTTTTTCTTGGCAATTCATTGGACTCATCAACATCAGGTTGCAAACCGCGCATATAGATATAGAACATTATGACGCAAATAAAGAAGTTGCGCATACTGTCGTTGTACATAAGTACAAGCAAAAGCACCATAAACATGTACAACTTCAGATTGCCGGCACGCGGGTATTTGTCAGGAGTAAAGAGAATACTGAAAATGGTGTATATCATCCACACGAGGCCCACCAATCCAAGCTGTATCACAATAAAAAAGAACATGATGGAAGACCCCTGCAGAAACCATTGATATTTCGAAGCAAAACCGGAAGCACTCACGACGGAGCCACCCTTGAACTGGCCCAAACCGGCTCCAAACATAAGTCCACCACCGGTAGCGGAATTGAGAATCTCGGGGACGGCTACAAAGCGGCCGTAACGAGGCAGATCGACCACCCAAAGGTTATCTGTCTCCACCACCTCGTCCTGCACAAGTTCGGCAAGTTCCAACAACTGATCAATGTCATCGCCCAAAAGATAGTCATTGAAATAAGCAGCATCGAAATGGTCGCTATCAACACCACTTGAGGACATGTAAAGATAAGCGCCACCGAGGAAAAGAGCAATCCCAAAAGGCAATGCAATTATAATTCTAACAATAAATTTGCGATCGACCCTGAGTAACAACACAAAATACAGTGCAAAGAAAATCAGGCTTATTTTCGTTTCATTCAGAAATGTAGGAAAAATCAGAAATACCAGATCACGGTTGCGCCACAAATTATTAATGTATGAACTCTCCTCATCCCACCGTTTATTGATAAGATAAAACGAGACAATATATATCAAAGTGGAAACCATACCTGAGCCTCCCACTCCCAAAGTACCACCGCCGGCATCACCTGCGCCAAAACGGATAAACTGGCTCACAAGACACGGCACCTGAAGCCATAGAAAGACGTAAAACATCTTGTCGAACGACTTGACAAACCGTTCGGCATCCTGCGAACCAAGGAAATAGCGTATGACTGGAGCCGCAAACAATAGACCGATAAAGTCTCGCGTACCATTAAAGAACACAACTATACCCTGATGGTTGAGATAGGCCGAAATGCCTGCAATCAGGACAAACGACCCGAGGATAAGCAGGTCGCGGCGTTCTCTTATCGTAGCTATGCCGAGCATGAGATAGACTCCGTCCAGCAGCAGATTGATATAATTGCGTGTAGGCTCAAGCGCGGGCAATATGTCTGAACACACAAATCCCCAACACAGTTGTATCCACAGGGCTGTGAAGAGGACTCGTGACATGAATTTATATTTTTCGATCATGCTGTCAGGCTGATGTGTGTCAGATGATTATCAAGCAAAGAAATTAACGGTATCAAGCCTTCTTGGCAGAATAACCGTAGCCATAACCTTTTTTGCTATGGGTGCCGTTGATGACAACCGAAAGTTTCTTGAGACGCTTGTCATCATAGACATTCTCGACAAACTTGATATCGTCAAGCGTACTGTAGTTGAGACGGGTCACATAGATTGTAGCGTCGGCTATGCGATCGAGAGTGAATGTGTCACTGACCATACCGACAGGAGCGGTATCGACAATGATATAGTCATACATCGGACGCAACTGTGCAAAGAGATTGTCAACAGCATCGCTCATGAGCAATTCGGCCGGATTGGGAGGAATTGGTCCGGCAACAATCACATCAAGCGAAGTCGCACCGGCCACAGGATTGATGATATCGTTGAGTGAGAGATTGTCCGAGGCAAGATAATTTGTAAGACCCCACTTGGGATTGATACCGAGATAGTTGCCGATCTGCGGATTGCGTATATCCATACCTACAAGCAAAACTTTCTTACCCTTCTGGAGAGCAAGCGAAGCGGCAAGATTGATGGCAATGAACGATTTACCTTCGCCCGATTTGGTCGATGTCATAAGCACCACCTTATCATCCGATCCTCCAAGAAGGAACTGAAGATTGGAACGCATCAGGCGGAACAGCTCAGTAGCCGACGATGTGTCATGCTCAGTGACCACAAGGCTACGGCCGGAACGATCGGTACACATCTCGCCGAGAATTGGTGCAGACAAGTAATGCTCAGCCTCCTCGCGCGACTCAACCTTATTGAGTATGAGTTTACGCACATACATATATACCGGAGGAATGATGAGCCCCATGAAGAAGAACACGATTAGAATCATCTTGTTCGACACTCCGAGCGGTTCGCTCAGCACATAAGCCTCATCGACAATCTTACCCTTTGGTATAGAGTTGGCAAGAAGCATGGCATTCTCCTCCTGACGCTGCAAGAGGAAAAGATAAAGCCCCTGCTTCATCTCCTGCCGGCGCTTCATATTGACATACTCGCGCTCCTGAGTGGGAATACGTCCGAGTTTGGACCGGTTGTCGCCCTGCTGCGACTTCAGTTCACTCAGTCGCAACTGCGAGGCCTCGAGCGCACGGTCGGTCGTCGCAAGGATGTTACGACGGGTGAGAGCCATACGTGTATCGATCCTGCGGAGAGCGTAGTTGTCAGTCTTGGCACTGTTCAACAGCTCTATACGCTCCATCACCAGGCCATTATAAGCTCCGATACCTTGCTGAACAGAAGCTGTTGATACGGTGGTAGGGACGAGTTCGGTATTATGTATCGAATCAGTGAAGAAATCGCGCGTAAGTTTGAGTAGTTCTATCTCAGTCTCGAGCGAAATGATATTATTTTCCAACGCACTTTTGCGACCGCTGCGGTAAGCGGCCTCAGCCTCGATGTCAGTTATACCGTTAGCCTCCTTATAACGCTGTATGGCAATCTCTGCCTCGTCCAGATCGCCCCCCATGAGCCGGATACGATCCTCAAGGAACGTAGCGGTCTTTTGGCCCTGCAGATTTTTCTCATATATGCCGCGCTCATTGTATTTTTCGAGAATCTCATTGAGAATAGCGCTGCCGAAAGCCGGGTTGGGTGTATCGTAGGCAAGCGTGATAACATTGCTTTTCTTGCTTGCGAGACCTGCATCCACATTGTCGGTAAGCATCTCGGCCCCCGTCTCGTAACCGGTAAAAACAATCGTGGTCTTTACATCCTTGCCCTTGGGATAGAACTCGGTAGGAGTAACTGTATAGTCGCCATATTCGGTCTTGACTACCGCAGGAAGTTTCACATCGCTGAGTTCGGCGATAGTATTTTTCTTCACCTTGACATTGATGTCGGCCATACCCTGCTTATCGACCTTAATCTTGAACACAAGAGCAGCACGCAGAGTGTCAGCAACACCGGGAGCAACGACATCCACGGGGAAGTCTGGATAGGCAAGCTCCGTTCTCAGAAAACCGGTGCGGACATAGTGCATCTTATTTATGTCAAGAGCCTTGACGACATTACGGTACAACGAATGGGAAGAGATAACAAACACCTCGTCCTGCACATTGGCATTGGACCCGAAGAGAGCGCCGATGCCATTTGATTTGCCTTGCGAAGCGGCTCCGAAAGGGCCGTCATCATCCTGCGAGATGAGTATATTGGCCCTTACAGCCATCGGCCGGGTGTGCATACGTGTATAGAGAAATCCCAGCACGAGACATAAGAAGATGGAGATTACAAAATAATACCATTTCGAGAGATATGATCTCAACAGTCCCTTAATGTCGATATATTCAGTTTTTGAGCGGGCGTTAGCCATGGTACAACGGTGTGTTATAGTATGTGTATGATTGGTTATTATTATATATACGTTACTACTTGACAGTCAAGGCAATCACGAGCGATGCGATTACAGACGACGCACTAACGATAGTCGAGATAACCGACAGTTTGAAAGCATTGTTCTGGTTGTACTTTGAATTTGACTGACGTATGGCGTTAGGCTCCACATATATATAATCGTTCTGCTTCACATAATAATAAGGTGAAGTAAGCACGTCGGACGAATTAAGGTCGAGGTGTGCGAATCGGCGCTCACCGTTTTCCTCACGGATTACGAGTACATTGCTGCGTTCGCCATACTCGGTGAGATCACCTGCGGCGGTCAGTGCGTCAAGTATCGAGCAACGATTACCTTTCAGTTCAATCTGTCCCGGATTCTTGACCTCGCCGGCGACATTGACCTTGAAATTAACAAGACCGACATAGACCATGGGGTCGGCCACATTGGCACTGAGACGCTTTATCAGATCCTCACGGAGCTGCTCGGTGGTCATGCCTGCGACATGTATTGTGCCGAGTACGGGGAAATTTATGTCACCTTTGCTTGACACGACATATGTCATCTGCTTGTCAATCCCCGTCTGGGACATGCCCCAATTGTAAGCCGGATTGGCAAGCGGCAAATTATAGATAGCGGTAGCCGAGGGGTTGACCGAATTGACGGTGATATAAAGCTCATCATCAGGCTCAATTACAGGAAGATAATCAGCCTTTGGCAATACGCCCTCCTTGACCGATGATATGTCTGTAAAATAAGGTAGCACTGTTTTTGAAGACGAGCACGAGGCCAGCAATACGGCCGACAGCATGCAGCCTGCGATAAATTTCAGTTTCATAGGTAAAATTACATATGCGTGTACAACTTATGAAACGTGAATGAGTGTGAAATATTATACACTACCTTATAAAAAATCAATTTACCATAGGATTTTGCGGATGATAGAGCCAACCACGGAAATCATGGCCGAGAGCGCGCACCGCACGATGCCAGTAGGAATCACCCTTGCCGCGCAACATATCGTGGGGCGAGCCGGAGAGGGGTGACACCGCCCAGACGCTGCGGGCCAGTTCCTCATCGAGTTGTCCCTCATTCCATCCGCTATAGCCGAGGAAGAAGCGGATATTACCCTCGAGTTCATAGCCATCGTTGACTATCGAGAGCATGGCATCGAAATCTCCACCTATCCACAGACCGTTGCCCAACGGTTGAGTACCGGGGATGATATCACCGAGAGTATGGACGAAAAACAAGCGGTCACTGCCCACCGGACCTCCGCAATAAACCGGAACAGGCTCCTTGCACTCCACGCCATCCACAAGTTCCTGGAGAGTGTAATCAGACTCATTGTTGAGCACCACACCCATAGCCCCGGCTCCCGGCTCATACTCGATGAGAGCTATAACCGAATGACTGAAATATTCTTCACGCAGGAAAGGCTCGGAGACCAACAATGCTCCGGGAGCCGGAGCATTGCCCGACTGTATATCTATATTAAACAGCAGCGACTTGTAATCCATAATTCCGATATTTAAGAGTTCGCCATGTGAGAGTGGAGTGATGAAACGTGTACTCCTACCCTTTCAACAACGTAACCGACTAAAAAGATTAGCGGATTGTCCTAAAAACAACCACAATCTACTGAAAGTGTGAACAAATCAGTCACACACTCCAGGCATTATACCAATTCGCCGATAAGTGTAGCCGAGGAAGCCGAGACCGCTTTCACCTTGACAGTATCGCCGATGCGGCAGTTGCCACGGGGAAAGACAAAAGTCTTGTTTTGCGAGCTGCGGCCCACCATCTGCTCCTTGGAACGTTTGGACACCCCCTCGACAAGCACCTCGAACGTCTTGCCCACATCGCGCAGATTGCTTGCGAGCGACAGTTCGTTCTGCAGAGCGATCATGCGGTTGAGACGGTCGATCTTCACATCCTCCGGGACATTGTCGGGCATGGTGCGCGAGGCGAGGGTGCCGGGACGCTCGGAATACTTGAACATGAACGACGAGTCGAAGCCCACCTCGCGCATCAGCGAGAGGGTCTCCTGAAAATCCTCCTCGGTCTCGTCGTGAAAACCGGTGAAGAGGTCGGTCGATATGCCGCAGTCGGGGATGCGCGAGCGTATGGCGGCGATGCGCCCGAGATACCACTCGCGGGTGTATTTGCGGTTCATCGATTTGAGCACACGATTGCTGCCCGACTGCACCGGCAGGTGTATGTGGCGGCAGATGTTGGGGTGCGAGGCTATCACATCGATGGTCTCGTCGCTCATATCCTTGGGGTGAGATGTGGTGAAACGTATGCGCATGTCAGGCGCTGCCTCGGCCACCATAGCCAGCAACATAGGGAAAGTCACCTTGGTGCCGTCGGGATGTGTGAAACTATAGCTGTTGACATTCTGACCGAGCAGGGTCGCCTCCTTGAATCCGCGTGCACGCAGGTCGGCCAGCTCGGCAAGGATGCTCTCCGGCTCGCGCGAACGCTCACGGCCACGGGTGTAGGGCACGATGCAATAGGAGCAGAAGTTATTGCATCCGCGCATTATGCTGATGAAGCCCGACACAATATTGCCTGTGATGCGTGCCGGAATGATGTCTCGGTAGGTCTCGGTGGTGCTGAGAGTGACATTGACAGCCTTCTCCCCTGCCTCGACCGAGGCAAAGAGCGCGGGAAGGTCGAGATAGGAGTCAGGGCCGGCCACGAGGTCAACGCCATGATTTGACACCAGATCCTCCTTCACGCGCTCGGCCATACAGCCGATAACACCTATAATCAGACGCGGGCGCGATTTAGGACGCTTGCGACGCAATGAGGCAAGAAAAGCCAGACGCGACACAATCTTCTGCTCGGCATTGTCGCGGATCGAGCAGGTGTTGAGCAGCACGGCATCGGCCTTGTCAAGGTCGTCGGTCATATCATAGCCCACTGTAGCCATTACGGAAGCGACCACTTCACTATCGGCCACATTCATCTGGCAACCGTAAGTCTCAATATATAATGTGCGGTTTTGATTGCAGTTTTGTTCCATAATTTATTTGTGTAATAGCGCAACATTTGGTAACTTTGCGCAAAAGTAGCACAAAGTTACATATTTTTTCGCAAATGGAGACTATAATATTGTGGATAGTGATCATCGCAGTCGGAGCCGTTTGGGAACGCATCAAGAAAAAAGCCGACAAAGATGACCTGCGGCAACCGCCGGGCACCTCACCGCTGCCCGCTCCATGCGATGCGCCATGGGCCCGACCCGAAACCGCAGCGCCCGCCAAGGCCTCACGCCCGGCTCAGCAGCGCACATCTCCCGCCTCCCCAAAGCCGAAACCGGCACCCCTACCCCATGCCTACAAACCGATTCAGAATACCGCATCCGACACCGTCATGGAGATAGAAACCCTTGACGATGACAATAATACGATCACAGCCGAGTCAAAAATGTCAGCGCAAGACATCGAAGCGCGTAAAGCTCATTACGACCGATGGCGCAAAGCGATACTCGACACCCAGATACTTGAACGTAAATTCTGACATCAGGTATATCTGCCCCCAACTCCCATAGAATAAAATTTCAAATACTCAAGAATAATAAACCGACTATCACAATGAGATTTCCCATTCTCACTCCCGAAGAGGCAGCCGACCTCTTTTACAACGACTGCAATTGCGGATTCTCCGGCTTCACAGCACCCGGAGCGCCCAAAGTGGTGACCCAGGCCATCGCCGCCAAGGCCGAACGACTTCACGACAGGGAGAACCCTTCAAGATCAACATCATCACAGGAGCCTCGACATCAGACAAGTGTGACGGCATACTCGCCCGTGCCAACGCCATCGGCCGCCGCACCCCCTATCAGAACCATCCCGACCTGCGCAAGCGCATCAACTCGCATGACGCGCACTATTTCGACCTCCACCTCTCGGAGACCGCCCAGAAGCTGCGCTACGGTCAGATTGGCGACATCGACATCGCCATCATCGAAGTCAGCGACATTCAGGATGACGGCACAGTAGTCGTAGGCACCGGCGTGGGCAACGTCCCCACCATCGCCAAGATGGCCAAGCGCGTGATCATCGAGCTCAACGAGAAGCTGCGCCACGCCCTCTACGGACTGCATGACATATATCTGCCCCTCGATCCCCCCTACCGCCGCGAGATACCCATCTTCAAGCCCAGCGACCGCATCGGCTCGCCCGTGCTGAAGATCGACCCCGAGAAGATTGTCGGCGTGGTGATGAGCGACAACTACGAGGGTGTCAAGCCGTTCACTCCGCTCGACGAGACCACCAAGATGATCGGTGCCAACGTGTGCCGCTTCCTCATCGGCGAGATCAAAGCCGGACGCATCCCCTCGTCGTTCCTCCCCATCCAGTCGGGCGTGGGCAACGTGGCCAACGCCGTGCTCTACGGTCTGGCCGACGCCAAGGAGATCCCGCCGTTCGAGATGTACACCGAGGTGATGCAGGATGCCGTGATCGACCTCATGAAGAAGGGCCGCTGCAAATTCGGCTCGACCTGCTCGCTCACGGTGAGCAACGAGGTCGAGGACGAGGTGATCTGCAACATCGACTTCTTCAAGCAGCATCTGGTGCTCCGCCCTGTGGAGATCTCCAACAACCCCGAGGTGATACGCCGACTCGGCGTCATAGCCATGAACACCGCACTCGAGGCCGACATCTTCGGCAACATCAACTCGACCCACGTCACCGGCACACGCATGATGAACGGCATCGGCGGCTCGGGCGACTTCACCCGCAACGCCTACGTATCGATATTCTCATGCCCCTCGATCACCAAGGAGGGCAAGATCTCGAACATCGTGCCGATGGTGTCGCACGTCGACCACACCGAGCACTCGGTCGACGTCATCGTCACCGATCAGGGCATCGCCGACCTGCGCGGCCTTGATCCCGTGCAGCGCGCTCACAGAATCATCGACAACTGCGCCCATCCGATGTACCGCGAATTGCTGCGTGACTATCTCAAGATGTCAACCCGTGGCGGACAGACCCCCCACACTCTCGAGGCCTCACTCGCATTCCACACCGAGTTCCTCGCCTCAGGCGACATGCGCAATGTGAATCTTGGCAAATTTTTCTCATAGTTAATCTCAATCTCATAGTTAATAAAGTATTAAGTTAAAAAAGTCGATTGCTTCGCAGTTCTTTTTTACAATCTATACTTTTAGCAAAAAAGTAATAAGCCAATATAGTTAACGGGACGCACCGGAATACCTGTGCGCCCCGTTATCATTTATCTTAACTTCTTTAACTCAATACTTTATCGACTACAAAGAATTAACTCAATACTTTATCGACCACAAAGAATTAACTCAATACTTTATTGACCACAAAGAGCTACGGATTATACTTAGCAGCGGTAAGGAGTGAGGGGGATTCGTAGAACGAAGGGGTAAGGAGCGTGGAAATGGAAGCGGGAGGATTATTTTTCAGATAGGCTTTTACCAACCTATGGCCGATGAATCGGCCAGCGCGTCCCGGCACTTCGGGCGAAATCACAGAAGTGTGCGGAGCTACATCAACAAGCGAACGCACAATGGCATAATCGGTCGAAAAAAGCAACTCCCGGCCCACTATGGTTTTCCATATATCCGCCTCATTGTCTGACAGCCATCCATACCGGCTGTTATTATAACCAAGCGCAGTAGCCTCATCTACATCAGCCACCTGCATGACAGCCTCGGCCACAGCGCCCTCATAGGCCAGTCGGTTGACCACCTGCGGATAATCGCCAGAAGGCTTGAAAGGGTAAGTAGTACGTATCAGAGCCTCGGCTACATCGACCGGAATGCGTTCACGTACCTTGAGTTCCCGGACATAGTCAGGGAAATATTCGTAATGACTGTAATCCGGACCAAGATAATGGTTAAGACCTATAAATAATGTGGTGTCGGCCACAAGAATTGATTGTGAAAACGGGGAGATTATGGCAAAGACATTGGGAATGCGCACCTCGGGGAGCAACTCGGCCATTCGGGCGAAGACTCCACCCAGAGCCTCACTCTCGCGGCGAGTGTCGGCGAACTCGGCCTCCACTCCCGCAACATGCTCACGTATGGATGGTTTGCCTGCATAATCACCGATAGTAAAGGGGGTTGCCTCAGGGTAGCCGCTAATCTGAAACAATAGTTCGGTGGCTTTAATCGACATCGAATCCTCAGGCATAGCCCCCTTTGACAACTGACTGTCAAGACGATATATCTCAGCCGTAGGACCTTGATGCGCACACGATGACAGCGCAGCCAGCAATAGCGGAGACACAGCCGCCGTCAAAGCGGAACGAAAGAAGCAGGGCAAATGAAATTTCATATAAATTTCAATAAGAATAGTTTTTGACGCATGAATTATTGTCCAAAATTAGACATTTTTTGGCATATAAGCCAAAAAATTGGTCGGTGTGACCTCTATTTGCGTTTCTTTTACTAATTTTGCATATTGGAAACAACCCTAATCCACATGCGCCACACCTTATATATAATAATGTGTATGTTCCTGCTGTGCGTCACCTCCGGCGCATCGGCCAAGGATTTCACAGTGGTCATAGACCCCGGCCACGGCGGTAAAGACGCCGGAGCGCTCGGCCTGCGCACCAATGAGAAATCAATCAACCTGAATGTCGCCCTAAAACTCAAGAATCTGCTTGAGAAAAATATGGACGATGTGAAAGTGGAGATGACCCGTTCAAACGACCGTTTTGTTGCCCTGCAGAAACGAGCAGACTTTGCCAACAACAAGCATGCCGATATATTCATATCCATACATGCCAACTCAATCTCGGCTAAATCGCCGATGCATAAGAAGATCAACGGCGCGGCAGTCTATACTCTCGGTCTCGACCGCAGCGACACCAATCTGAGTGTGGCCATGCGCGAGAATGAGGTGATGAAGCTCGAGGCCGACTACTCGACCACCTATCAAGGCTTCGACCCGTCGTCGACCGAGAGCTACATAGCCTTCGAGATGATGCAGCATAAGAACATGGACCAGAGCATAGCACTCGCCGAGGCCGTGCAGAACCAGCTGGTGCGCACGGCAGGACGCAAGAACAACGGTGTGCGTCAGGCGCCGTTCTGGGTACTTGTACGTACAAGCATGCCGTCGATACTCGTTGAACTTGATTTCATATGCAATCCGACCATGGAAACCTTCATGGCGTCGGAGTCAGGAAGCACAAAATTAGCTCAGGCTATATACAATGGCGTGGAACGCTATCGCAACGCAGGAAGTTCGGCAACAAAGAAATTCCCGGCTCACAAACGCGCGGTGAAACCCAAATCAGTACCCGAACCGGAGCCAGAATGTACAACCGACGAACAGTCCGAGACTGTAAGCACAACTGCATCTGACAGCAAAATCGTATATAAGATACAATTTCTGACCTCGCCTACCGCACTCAAAGCCGGCAACAAGAAATTCAAAGGATTGAAGAATGTGGAATCTTACCGCGATGGCGGATCGGTAAAATATACCTATGGCTCGTATCCGTCGGTCAATGCCGCCGCATCGGACCTTAAGAAAGTCAAAACGAAATTTCCCGATGCTTTCGTGATAAAGACACGCGACGGCAAACGAATCAAATAACATTTTCTCCCCACCAGGCAAAACAATATCTGACAAAAAACAGTTTCAAAAATATGAACAAACTATTCTCACGCGAAGTAAAGATAGGAGCCTCAGTGCTTATCGCCCTTCTGGCCCTCTTCTTCGGCATCAACTTCCTCAAGGGAGTCAACATCTTCAAGGCCGCAAACTATTATTATGCGTCATATACCAACGTCACGGGTCTGGCCCAGTCGGCGCCCGTGACCCTCAACGGCTATAAGGTCGGTCTGGTCAGGGAGATCGCATACGAGTATGACAACCCCGGCCACGTGCGCGTAGAGCTGAGCCTCGACCGTCAGTTGCGTCTGCCCGAGGGAACATGTGCCGCAATCGTCACCGATATGCTCGGCACCTCTACCATCGAGTTGCGTATGGGCACTTCGTCAAAATTCATCGAGGTAGGCCAGAAACTCGAGGGTGTCGAGGGTTCCGGCCTGATGGACAAGGTGTCGACCGAGCTCATGCCGACCGTGATGCAGATAGCACCGCACATCGACTCGCTGGTGGTGGCGCTGACCGCCGTTGCCGCCGACCCCGCGCTGGTCAACGCCGTGAAGCGTCTCGACGTCATCATGGCCAACCTCGAGACATCGACCACGCAGCTCAACCGCGCCATGACGTCGATGCCCGCCATCATGGGCAACGCCAATACGACCATGGCAAATGTCAGCGAGATTTCGGCCAATATCTCGCAGGTGTCCAAGGCGCTGGCTGTAATCTCGGAGGATCTCAAAAATATGCCGCTCGACTCGACTCTGACACACATTAATAATATAACCGCAAATCTTGACGAGGCTACCGAGAAGCTCAATTCGTCAAATTCGTCGCTCGGTCTGCTGCTCAATGATCCTGAACTTTACAATAATATCAATAATTCGGCTGCCCATATCGACAGTATTCTTATCGACCTCAAGAAACAGCCTAAGCGATATATCCCGAGCATCAAGATTTTCTAATGAAAATCTTGGAGTTTAAAGTTTAGAGTTTATAAAGTTTAGACAATACTAAAAGTTTACGAAGTCTAAAGTTTATAAAGTTTAGACAATAGCTCTTATTATAAAAGCGTGCCCATTTTGAGGCACGCTTTCTTTTATTTCTATTTGATTTATAGCAAAATACTGTCCTGAAAATTTAACGTGTATGTGTGGAAATAACCTATTTTAACAAAATAAACCTTATTGTTGATTAAACCTTATGAATTATTGATAGTCTTAATTTACGTAAACCAAAACTAATTCATTACGATACACTAAACTCGATGACACGTTTCAGACACGCTCTCACGACGTTAACCCTGCTCCTCTTAAGCACTGCCGCCGCAATGGCCGTCAATATCACCGGTACGGTGAAGGACGGCTCTACCGCTGAACCGCTGATGGAAGCGACCGTAAGACTTCTCGCGGCCAAAGACAGTACATTTGTCAAGGGTGTAACCACTAACCTTGACGGCAAATTTACCCTCTCGGGTGTAAATAAAGGTAAATATATTCTCGCAGTGACCTACATCGGTTATGCCGACCTTTATCAGGATGTGACTGTGGCCTCGTCAAACGTACGCCTCGGCGTAATTGAGATGAAGGAAGCATCCCACCTGCTCGGTGTAGTAAATGTGGTGGCCACCAAGACCCCCATCAAGGTGATGGAAGACACCGTGGAGTATAACGCCGACTCATATCACACTCAGCCCAACGCAGTCGTCGAGGACCTGCTCAAACGACTCCCCGGTGTGGAAGTTGACAGCGATGGAAAAATCACCGCCAACGGTAAATCAATCTCCAAGATACTCGTCAATGGCAAGGAATTTTTCAGCGACGACCCGCAGGTGGCCTCCAAGAACCTTCCCGCCAAGATGGTGGACAAGCTCCAGGTGGTCGACCGCAAGAGCGACATGGCCCGTCTCACAGGCGTGGACGACGGCGAGGACGAGACCGTCATCAACCTCACTTTCAAGCCGGGCATGAACAACGGATGGTTTGGCACCGCCGAAGCCGGATATGGTACCGACAGCCGATATGCCGCATCGTTCAACGTCAACCGTTTCTGGGATGGCAATCAGATAACATTTCTCGGCAATCTGAACAATATCAACCAGATAGGATTTACCGACAGTAACGGCTCGCGTTTCCGTGGCCCGCGTGGCGCTGGTGGTAACACCATCTCACGCGCATTCGGAGTAAACTTCAACATAGGCAATGAAGAGAAATTGCGTATAGGTGGTGATATCATGTTCTCAAATACCGACCGCACTTCGACCAAGCGTCAGGACCGTCAGTATATCTTCACTGATTACTCCACCTACTCCAAAATCAACAGTATCGCCCGCGACCGCTCAAACAATGTAAGCGCCAACCTGCGTCTGCAATGGAAACCTGACTCGTTCAACACTCTTGAGTTCCGTCCGCAGTTCTCGTTCAACCATCAGAATGCTTATTCCGATGAGCTGACCATAAACTCCGACCCGCGCTACATGCTCAACGGCAGCGATGTGGTGAGCCGCACTGACAACAATGTGAATTCGCGCGGCAACTCGTATGAATTCTCGGGACGACTCATCTACTCACACAATTTCAAGTCGCACCGCGGCCGTTCATTCTCTATAAGCTCGAGCTACTCGCTCTCAAACGTGCGCGAGTATCAGTATTCACTCTCGCACATACTCAAGACCATGCTTGAGGATCTTGAAGCCGATGAAGATAACGAAGGTACCGATGACAATTATATCCTCGAGACCAACGACCGCTACACCAACTCGCACACATGGAACAACAATGTTATGGGCCAGCTCACATGGACTGAACCCTTAGGCAACGTAGCCAACGGAAACTTCCTTGTGTTCAGCTATCGCATGAACTACCGTTGGAACAATGCCGACCGTTTCACTTACAATATACCCGACTACGAGAATCCCGATCCGGATCTATCCAACAGTTTCCGCAACGACTATTTCAACCAGAATATACGTCTCGGATATAAAAAGACCGGCAAGAATCTTAACTATGAGGTAGGCCTCGCACTCGTTCCGCAGATGTCAAAGTCGATCGACCTCATCAACTCGGCCCGCAATATTGATGAGCGTTGGGTATGGAACTACGCTCCCTATCTGCGTATGCGCTACAAGTTCAGCAAGCAGCGTTCTTTCCAGGCCAATTACCGCGGACGTTCGTCGCAGCCCTCGATGTCGCAGCTGCAGCCTGTGCCTGATGTCACCGACCCCATGAACGTGACCTTCGGTAATCCCGACCTGAAACCGTCGTTCAGCCACAACCTCAACCTCCGTTTCCAGGACTTCAACCAGGAGACACAGCGCTCGTTGATGTTCATGGCCGACTTCTCGCTCACACAGAACTCGATCATTTCCCAGACCACATATGATGCGAATGCCGTGCGCACCACCACCTACACCAACGTTAACGGTGTGTGGACCGGCCGACTCATGAACATGATGTCAATGCCGCTGAGCAACAAAAAGTGGATGCTTTCAAACCACATCTTCGGCAACGCCTCGCAGAATATAGGTTTCAACAACGGCGTGCGCAATACAGCCCGCGACTTCTCGATATTCGAAAGTCCCGGCATAGCATTCCGTCCCGACAACTTCGAGATTGAACTGCGTCCTCAGTATCGTGTGCAATTCTCCCACAACTCGGTACAGAGTCAGAGCAACCGCACGGTCCAGGGTTTTGGCGGACGTCTCGACGCTACCTACTACACCCCGTGGGGTCTGACACTCCAGAGCGATGTCAATTATACCGCCACACGCGGCTATTCAGACGGCTATAACACCAATACATGGATGTGGAACGCCACCATCTCGCAGCAATTCTTACGCAGCAAGGCACTCACAGTGTCAGTCCGCGTATATGACTTGCTCAATCAGGTTAGCAACATCCGCCGCACCATCTCGGCGAGCTATATTGACGACACCGAGACCAACGCGCTGACACGCTACTTCATGTTCTCAGTATCTTACCGATTCAATACATTCGGCAAAGGCAACGAACCGAAAGTTGACGGAGGATTCAATCATGGCCCCGGTGGACCCGGCCGTGGACCCGGCGGTCCCGGTGGACGTCCCGGAGGACGCCGTTTCTGATAAACTTGGCACAAGAATCATAACACATATTTTTACTCAATCCGTCCTGATTATTGTTTGCATAGGTTAGGTTAAACAAGGACGGAACAGAGGCCGGAGCTCGCGATGAGCACCGGCCTCTGACTATTATAAATTTTTATAATTTAAGTTTCGCAAGTTCAACTTGCTGATTTCAGATTGTAAAATTTAGCGATATGAGCCAATTCGTCAGAATGATTGATCACAGCATCATAGACTTCTTCGTCCAAGAGGCCGAAGACTCTCAGCT
>JAAGKN010000500.1_pt1 | contig 50485 bp, 35 predicted proteins | sample 6206371 | NCBI WGS metagenome assembly JAAGKN01 (sample SAMN11533720, study PRJNA540317) | gut metagenome | isolation source: fecal pellets from male and female animal of same cohort | host: Peromyscus leucopus | place: USA:CA | collected 2017 | reverse complement strand
GCGGCAGCTATTTCATGCACGCGTTTGTATATGGCTCTGGGTGTGCGTCATGAAAATATAGTGATGTGCGACAGCAAGGGTGTGATATCCACCACGCGCAAGAATCTCAACTCACAGAAGGCTGAGTTTGCAACCTCACGCCCCATCGCCACACTGGCCGAGGCTATGAAGGATGCCGATGTGTTCCTCGGCCTGTCGATAAAGGATGTGGTTACGCCCGAAATGCTCAATTCCATGGCTCCGCGCCCCATTGTGTTTGCGCTGGCCAACCCCGATCCGGAGATTGCATATGATGTGGCTATGGCCTCGCGCCCCGACCTGATATTCGCCACCGGACGTAGCGACTATCCCAACCAGATAAACAATGTGCTCGGATTCCCTTACATTTTCCGTGGCGCGTTGGATTCGGGTGCTACCGAAATCAACGAGCAGATGAAACTTGCGGCCGTGCATGCCATTGCCGAGCTGGCCAAGCGGCCGGTGCCATCGGTGGTAAGCGCCGCATACGACATGACCGATATTCATTACGGACCGCAATATATACTTCCGAAGCCGCTCGATCCGCGTCTGCTCACCACGGTGGCTCCGGCTGTGGCCCGCGCGGCGATGGAGAGCGGCGTGGCCCGCATGCCTATTGCCGACTGGAATGCTTACAACGATAAGTTGCGCAGCCTCATGGGCTACGACAATAAGCTGATGCGTCATATCTCCGACGAGGCTCGTCGCCATCCGCGCCGTGTGGTGTTTGGCGAGGCGAATACCGACAATATGCTCAAGGCTGCATCGATTGCCTGCAAGGAGGGTGTGCTCAAGCCTGTGCTTCTGGGCAACGAGGAGATGATTGCCAAGCGTGCCGAGCGTCTGGGCATCGACTTGTCGGGAATCGAGATCGTCAACTTGCGCCACGACCGCGAGGCCGCGCGTCGTCAGCGCTATGCCGAGAAACTGGCCGAGAAGCTGGCCCGCAATGGTGTGACGGTGCGTGAGGCTGTAGAGAAGATGTTCGACCGCAACTATTTCGGCATGATGATGGTGGAGTGCGGCGATGCCGATGCCTTCCTCGGCGGCACCTATTCATCGTCTAACGCCATTGGCGATATTGCACGAGAGGTGGTGGGTATTCGCGATGGTTACGACCACTTCGCCACCCTGCATATTCTCGAAACACGCCGTGGCACATATTTCCTCGCCGACACTCAGGTCAACAGCCATCCCGACGAGGATACACTTTTCGATATAGCTCGCCTCACTCGCGAATCGGTGCACTATTTCTCGCAGGAGCCTGTCATGGCTATGGTGTCGTACAGCAACTTCGGTTCGGCCGACAATGCCGAGTGCCGCAAGGCCCGCAATGTGGTGAGCCGTATGCAGCAGGAGTACCCCGATTTGGCTATCGATGGCGAGATGCAGGTTGACTATGCCCTCAATTCCGAGATGCGCGACGAGGTGTATCCCTTCACCCGCCTTAAGGGAAAAGAGGTGAACACGCTCATCTTCCCCGACCTCTCCACAGCCAGCACCGCCTATCATCTCATGCTTGAGATGGGGGTTGGCGAGGCTCTCGGCCCTATCCAGATGGGGTTGAAGCATCCGGTTCACTTCATCAGTGTCGACGCTCCTGTTCGCGACATTCTCGCGCTCGCCACTATGGCCGGCCTTGATGCTGCGGTTCTTGAACATAAATCGTGAAGCATATGAAACGACTTCTCGCTACAATAGTAATCATACTCACTCTGTCAGTCGGCTTCCGGGCCGAAGGGCAGGGGATGTATGGACCGCAGATGGCCCCACCACCCGTTGACCGGCGCGATTTCGCGGCGTTGGTCGACGTAGTGCGCCAGCAAACCTTTGCCAGCTCGCAGCTCCCGATGATTCAGGTGGCCGGATTGGCCGGATGGTTTACGTGTGGCCAATGTTCGGTGCTCATGAATCTGTTTTCGTTCGACGACAATAAACTGCAGGTGGTGCGCTATCTGGCGGCTCACCTCGTAAATCCGTCGGAATGGCAGCCAATAATCAACTCTTTGTCGTTTTATTCCAATCAGCAGAAAGCCAAAAGTTTAATACTGACTCGCGGCGCGTCGGAAAATGAAAATGTAGATTTTTGATAAAAAAGTTGCCGAAAAATTTGGTCAGTCCAAAAAAACTGCCTAACTTTGCATCGCAATTGAGAAAAACGGTTGGCCAGAGGGTCAGAAAGAGCCGAAACTCAGTGCTTGATCGCGAAAATAGCTCAGTTGGTAGAGCACGACCTTGCCAAGGTCGGGGTCGCGGGTTCGAGTCCCGTTTTTCGCTCAAAAGTGAAACTTGAAATATTGGTTTTCAGTAGCAGTAATGTCCGGTAGATGGTTCTACCTTAACATGCGAAAATAGCTCAGTTGGTAGAGCACGACCTTGCCAAGGTCGGGGTCGCGGGTTCGAGTCCCGTTTTTCGCTCCAACATCTGCATGGGCAGTTGCTGAAAACAAAAATGTCCGGATGGCGGAATTGGTAGACGCGCTACTTTGAGGGGGTAGTGTCAATTATGACGTGTGAGTTCGAGTCTCATTTCGGACACCAATGAAAATCTGCAAGCAATGGTTTATAACCTATGCTTGCAGATTTTTTTTATGCCGTATCCTGGCTAATCCATCCACCCGGCTTGTGGGCGTGGTTCTCCCGACCCACGCGAAGCAAATAGGAAAAACAATCAACGGTAGCATAGTTGACAAAGCCAATAGCCTAATCCTATCATCGCTTTAGTACATCCCCCCAAAAAAAGATGTAAACTTCCCAATAAAATATCAATGCAACAAAATTTGACTGCTTAAATTTGGAGATTCTATTATTAAATACTAATTTTACGCAAATAACTGCCGATAAATGTGCTAATATAACACTATTCGGCACTTAACGATGTAGAGCCTAAAAATATGAATATAGAACGTGAAATAATGACCACGCTGGAAAGCTGGAAGGACCAACCACAACGGAAGCCAATACTTCTGAAAGGAGCCCGGCAGATTGGTAAGAGCTGGGTAATGGAGGAGTTTGGACGCCAAAGTTTTGAATATTATGCGAAATTTGATTTCGATGAAAATCCAGAACTACGGCAGATGTTTCAAATTTCAAAAGATCCGGCGAGGATACTTAAAGAACTTGAGCTTTTTACCGACGTACCCTTGGAGCCAGGCAAAACGCTTGTTGTATTTGATGAAATTCAAGAATGCGAGGAGGCATTGAATTCTCTAAAGTATTTTCACGAGAAGATGCCTGCCCTTCATATTTTGGCGGCAGGATCACTTCTTGGGGTTGCAGTAAAGAAGAAGCACATGAAGGTTCCTGTCGGCCAGGTTGATATCATCAACATGCACCCGATAACGTTCCAGGAATTCCTGCGGGCTGCTGATCGGAAAATCTATGATTATGTTGATACGGTCAAAGAAATATCACATTTGCCCGACATTGTACTGAACAAACTTAAGACGGAATATCGCCGTTATATGGTCTGCGGTGGAATGCCGGAGGCGGTTAATGCAATGCTTGAGAATAAAGGTGTAGCAGCAGTCGACAAGATCCTTAATGACATATTGGGGATGTACGAAATTGACTTCGCCAAATATGCCACGCCTCTCCAAGTGGCTCGTATTCATGCCCTGTGGCATTCTCTACCGGCGCAACTTTCCAAGGAAAACCGCAAGTTTATTTATAATGTAATTAAAAGCGGAGCGCGTTCAAAGGATTATGAAGACGCTCTTATGTGGCTTGAAGACGCGGGAGTGATATATAAGGTCTATAATGTCACCAAACCCGGCTTGCCTCTTTCAGCCTACTCAGATCCGTCGGCATTCAAGATTTATGCGTGCGACATTGGACTTTTGCGGAGGCTTGCGCGTTTGAATGCCGATGTTATTATAGCTCCGACGGCAGGATACATTGAGTTCAAGGGTGCGCTTGCCGAAAATGCGATTCTTCAGAGTCTGGTTAGTATTAAAGGTGGCGAAGTGCCTTTCTATTGGACATCCGGCAACAAGGCCGAAGTTGAGTTTCTCTCTGAATTCGGCACACATATAATTCCAATAGAGGTGAAAGCCGAAAACTGTGTGTCTGGCCGAAGTCTGGCGGTTTACAACGACAAGCACAAGCCGGATCACCGAATCCGATTTTCAATGCTTAACCTGCAGAAGAGCGGGAATCTGTTAAGCTGTCCCTCGCCATTGGCCGATTGGATAGAAAAATATATCCGATAGTCACCACTCAAATTTACTTCGCCTCCCTCGACACTTCAGTCGTTGACAAAACCAACTATATAAGTTGTTTGAATCGGGATCACTGTTTTTTTAAGGGCGATTTTTGAATTTTTCTAACAGAAGTTCTATATTCGCGGCATGATACTTAGTTCAAATACCAAAATAATGATTACTGAGGATGCCCACAGCCACACTATCCGTAACCGCAGCGAGATCGGGCGCTCCGTGAAGTGTGGCTGCCTCTGCTGCGAGCGCATATTCCCGGCCTCCGAGGTTGTGGATTATATCGACAATGGTTCCACGGCCCTTTGTCCGTATTGCGGTTGCGATGCCCTACTTGCCGATGCCGCCGGATTCGAACTGAATGCCAACCTTATAAAACAGTTGAATGAACATTACTTCTGACATAACTGTGCCCTCTTTCGGCTGCATGGATATAGAGCAACTGAATGCATGCTCTATCGCTTCATAGCCAACAGGATAAACTGATTTTTAAGCCTTAATCCATCCCGAACCTAAATCAGTATCTCTTAGCAAGAGATACTTAATCACACACAAAATTATAGAACATAATTGATATACACCAAATTTGGGGTCAATAAAAAGCAAAAACATGTTGTAAAACATACCCAATGTTTAGCTAATCTAATCACGCGAAAATGTAACATTCTGTTTACCAACATTCCCAAGTCCATCCATATCTCTTGCTAAGAGATACTTGTGGAGACATCATACAGTATGGAGCGAATACAAGGAAAATCTAATTGTCCCTAAAAAGAATTTATGGCATTTTTTGAATTTTTCTCTATGAGTTTCCATATTGGAAACGTTTCGCGATTGACAACTGGATTATTAACAATAGAACCGGCTTTATTGCATGGAACAATTTTCAGCATTGACTCAAGAAAAATTGGATTACTATGTTTACTGCCTCGTCGACCCTGCCGACGGGAAGGTGTTCTATGTCGGTAAAGGCAAGGGCAACCGCGTGTTTCAGCATGCCCTCCATGCCGAGCTGGACAAGGACGCCGCCTCTGAAAAGCTCGACCGCATCCGTGAGATCCATGCCCGTGGCGATGGCAACAACCACGTACAATATTATATTGTGCGGCATGGTCTTGAAGAGCGTGATGCATTCGAAATAGAGTCGGTGCTGATTGATTTCCTAACCTTTCCTCAGTTCAACAGAGAGTCGCTGATGACCAATCTGCAGGCCGGACACGACCAGCGTCTGCGCGGCATACGCACCGCCGAAGATATAGAAGCCGATTATGCGGCCAAGGAAATAGAAGTGAGCCCCGACGACTATCTTCTGCTCGTAAACATCTCGGCAAGCCGAACATCAGAAACGCTCTATGACGCTGCCAAAGGCGACTGGGTTCTTGGTCAAAACCATCTCAAAAAGATCACGCATGTGCTCGCTCACTATAATGGTGTGGTGCGTGCGGTGTTCATACCCAAAGAATGGACTCGTCTCCCCAAACAACCGGGCAAGCGGCAGCGTGTGCGCTTTGAAGGAACAGAGGTGACCGACTCGCCATACATCAACACCAGCGTGCGACGCTACACCTTCTCCGCCAAGAACCGCCCCAACCAAAACCCTGTGCAGTATCTCGACGGCAAGAAGATTATTAAACAATAAATCGCTAAAATAAGCAAATATATGGCTAAAACTTATACAAATAAAGATTATGAGGCGGCAGGTTCTCCGGTCGATCTTGTAATTCCCGAAGGCGTGACGCGAATCGGTAAGGCGGCATTTAGTCGTTGCTGGGATCTTCGAAGCGTGACGCTCCCCAAGGGCGTGACAGAAATCTGTAACGAGGCATTCGACGGTTGCAGCTCCCTTCAGAGCGTAGCCCTCCCCGAAGGCGTGAAGATAATTGGTGAATATGCATTCGCCGGTTGCAGTTCCCTTCAGAGCGTAAGCATCCCCAAAGGCGTTAAGATAATTGGTTCTCGCGCATTCAAAAATTGCAGTTCCCTTCAATGTATAACCATACCCAAGGGAGTGACAGAAATCGGTGAAGATGCGTTCTTTGGCTGCAGTTCCATTCAGTGCGTAATAATACCTGAGGGCGTGACTGAAATCGGTGAAATGGCTTTCTCAGGATGCGACTCCCTTCAAAGTGTGATTATACCCTATGGCGTGAAGGAAATTGGTCGGTGGTTCTCCGATAACAAATCCCTTCATAGTGTGACTATACCCGAGGGTGTGAAGAAAATAAATAATTATGCATTCTTCGGTTGCAGCTCCCTTCAGAACGTGAACATACCCGAGGGAGTAAAGGAAATCGGCAGCAGTGCATTCGAAGGTTGCAGCTCCCTTCAAGGCGTGAACATACCCGGAAACGTGGAGGTAATCTGCGGGAATGCATTCAAAGATTGTAGTTCCCTTCAGAGCGTGACCATACTCGAGGGTGTGTCGGGAATCGGCAGCAGTGCATTCGAAGGTTGTAGCTCCCTTCAGAGCGTGACGATACCAAAGAGCATTACGAGAATTGGTATAATGGCATTCTCCAGTTGCAATCTTGACAATGCCGAACAGGAGACTGCAACGTTCTTGCTTAAAAACGGACTACTTATTGATAAGACTAACAACAAGCTTATAACCTCGGCATTTACAAAGCTAACTTCTGTTTCCATCCCGAAGGGAGTAACGGAAATCGGGGAAAATGCATTCGACGGTTGCAGCTCCCTCCAGAGCGTGACGATACCCGAGGGTGTGAAGGAGATTGGTTACAAAGCATTCTCCGGTTGCAGTTCTCTTCAGAGCGTGATTATACCCGAGGGCGTAAAGGAAATCGCCGGTTCGACATTTTCCGGGTGCAGTTCCCTTCAAAGCGTGACCATACCCGAGAGTGTGACGGATATCCGTTTTAACGCATTCGAAGGTTGCAGTTCCCTTCAGAGCGTGACGATACCCGAGGCCGAGATCGAAATCGCTGAATATTCATTCTCTGGTTGCAGTTCCCTTCAGAGTGTTGCTTTACCCGAGGGTGTGAAGAAAATCAATAAATATGCATTCTTCGGTTGCAGCTCTCTTCAGAACGTTAACATCCCCGAGGGCGTAAAGAATATCGCTAAAAATTCATTCTCCGGTTGCAGTGCCCTACAAAGCGTGACCATACCCGGGAGTGTGGAGGTAATCTATGGGAATGCATTCAAAGGCTGCACCTCCCTCACTGAGGTAACCCTGATTGATCCCGCGACAGAGTTTGACAAGACTGTTTTTGAAGGTTGTGGAGCGTTAACCACAGTCAACCTTCCCAAAGGACTGACATGGAGCAAAGTGAAAGATAAATTCCCAGACTCACCATGGGGTCAGACAAAACCTGTCGCACCGAAGAAGGCCAAAAAGTAAAATGCAAAAATATATGGAGTTGAATTTGCCATCTGCTGAGTTGTTGCAACAAATTCGTGAATGCGCCTACATCAACACCCAGTGTGCGGCCGCTACGCCGCCGTGATGAAAACCTCGGGCGCGGTGGCCCAACACCCGGTGAATGTCTCGACCGGTTTATCGCCGACAACATCAAAAAGGGTTGGGAAGAAATATAAGACGTAAATAAATCAATTATACAATCATGAAATTGAAACCAATCACTATCGCAATGGCTGCGGCCTTGTGTCTGGCATCATGCGGAGGCAAGAGCGAGAGCAGTCAAAACCTTGCCGAAGCAGCCTCTGGCGACATGGAAGCTTATGAGAGCACAGCAGTAAACGCCATTGAGCAGGCTCGCCCTGAAATCATGGTAATGCCGAGCGACCAGACTTTGCAGAACGGCTCATGCCTGAAGACAAAAACAATCGATGGTCGCAAATACATAATCCGCGACTATCAGAAATTCCTGCTCGAGGATGAGAACTTCAAGACCGTTGTTCGTGCCGTTCAGGATCGCTTTAACCAGAACGGCTATCCACTTAACGACTTCGAGCAGACACTCAAGAGCATCGACACGCAGGATGCCACAAACATTGCCGACAATCTGGCTATGGACACTAAAACACAATTGCTTCAGGTGGCCTCGCCCGACATTATCCTCGAGCTCGACCTCTCCACGGCAGCCGACTATACCAAGAGCGCGTCGGCCGACAAAACGGTGAAATACACCATCAGCGGCATTGATGCATACACCAACAAGGTGATAGCAACCACTGAGAGCGAGAACCTCTCAGGCAAGTCGGTGTCGGACCTTGTGAATGCCGACCTGCAGAAACGGCTTCCGAAGCTGATGTCCGACCTGCAGAATTATTTCAGTGATGTGCTCACCCGCGGCCGCGATATCACCGTAACCATCAACATGGATGCTAACAGCAATCAGAAACTGACCGACGAGAGTGTGGAGGGCGACACCTATGCTGATGAAATCATCGACTACATCAAGACACATACCGTAAAAGGCGCCTATAAGATGCAAAACAATACCGGCGACCAGCTCACATTCACCAACGTGCGCATAAAGGTGCTCAACGATGACGGCACACAGTATGGCGTGTATGACTGGACCCGCGACCTGCAGAAATATCTCAAGAAAAACCTCGGCCTCTCGTGCGAGAACCGCTCGCAGGGCTTAGGTGAAGTAGTGCTAACCGTAAAAGGAATCTGACAAAATGAAACGTATAGCTATTATTATGTCGGCTGCAGCTTTGATGCTGTCGGCCTGTGGCGGTTCGGGTGAACAGACCGAGAAGAAAGGCACAGCCTTCGCCCCTAAAGAGAAAGAGAGTACACTCTCCGACAGCGACCGCGCTGCAGCCATTGCTGCCAAGAAGGAGAGTCTTGCCGGACTCAATGTCGACTCTATGTTGATGATGGACGGTGTTAACTTCAGCGTACTCCCTCCGGAAGTCAACGACAATCTGCCCATGCGTGCTGTCGAGACCCTCTCGGCCCGCATAATGGCCATTGCCGGACAGAACGGTGTTGGCGGCCTCTGCACCAATCCCGTGCTCGGACTGATATCGAAAGTTGACTGCACCGAGCGCGGCATGACCTCTACCGCGCCACAAAAAGCCATTGCCAAATATGAGGTGACCTTCTACTGCGGCAACTTCATCACCAACGATATCTACGCTTCGGCAACTGCAACGGTGAGCGGCGTGGCCGCTGATTTCGATCAGGCTGCCGCACACGCTTTCCGGGAGCTCAAGAACACTCCGGAGCTGAAGACCATGTTCCGCACCGCCAGCGAAAACGCCTTGAAGTGGTACAATGTGCAGGGCAATATCGAGAATGTGGTGAACAAAGCCGTAGCCGACCAGAACTATGCCCTTGCCATGGCATTCCTGTCGAGCGTGCCCGCTCAGGCCACCGCTACATTCGAATATGCTACCAAGCGCAACGCCGAGGTGAGCGACATGTTCTTCCAGTCGAAAGCCGATGAACTCCTTGGCCAGATGAAGGCTGCCATCGCTGCTTCGCAGGGCGAATACAATCCCGAGGCCGGTGCCTACTACTCGCTGATTCCGCATAACTCCAAAGCTTATGCCGAAGCAGAGAAAGCCTTCGCCGAGTATTGCAAGGCCACCGAGGCAAACCGCAAAGATGCAATCGACCGTGCCCGCGCCGTAGAGGACCGCGATGCTCTCAATGCCCAACTCTTAGCTATGGAGCAGCTGCAGGTCGAAAAAGTAAAGGCACCTTTTGAGGCTCAGGCCACCATTGAGCAAATCAAGGCTGATGCCCGCGTAGGCGTGGCCCAGGCCAACGCCGAAGGCAAGAAAAACGCCAACACCGGCGGATTCCTCGGCATGGGCAAGCTCTGGGATGGTGCCTTCGGCATCGCCAACAGAATAATGGATGGTTTTGATGATTAATCAGCTGTGATCAAAAAAAATAATTTAAATCTAAAATTCGTAAAATGAAAATAAAATCATTATTAGCAACTTTCTGCTTGGCTCTTGTATTTGCCTCTTGTGGCGACAGCGAGGAAAGCCTGCGCCAACAATACATCGAGGCTTGCGCTAACAAAGATTTCGATGGCGCACGTTCAGCTGTCGAAAAAATCGCTGCAATTGCTCCCGACAGCCGGATGGATGAACACTTGAAGTATGTGAACGACAAGGAGATATATTTCTTGCTGGCCAACAACTCAAAAGACAATGCCAACAGGGTGATGTATCTTTTTAACACATATGAGGCAAGTCAGTTGCCTAATATGACAGATGTGCTTGAAGTGGCAGTTTCACAAGGTAACAGCTATTTGGGCTCAAAGCTGATCAAAGGTGGCGTTGTTCCTTCCAAAACAACTATGGATGGAGCTGTGTCAGAAGATAACGAAGAATTGGTGGAACTAATCCTGTCGAAGCGTCCGGATTACATTCTTAACGGTACAACCGCTAAGTTTGTCAATAAGAATATGGGCGAAGAGAAACATAAAAACTACCTGACTGCCGTTCTATCTGAAAACAATGCTTCTACCGTAGCGGCTCAAGCTGTGGAGTTTGGATATAATGATATGGCCAACGAAATCATTTCCAATAATGTTTCGATCATAAAAGGTAATCCCACATTAGAAAAATTTGCCCAAATGAATCCTGAGTTCGCTACTATTCAGGCAAATGGCATTTTAAAAAGATTAAGTGAATTAAGACAGAATTCGCCAAAATATCATTCTGAGGGTATTGTTGAATTTTACGACGGTGATCACTATAGCCATAAACCAATATCCAGCAGTGATATGCACAAATATAAAATGCCGGCTGAAAATGCTGCTATTAGAGGTTATAACGCCAAATTAAAGGAACTTTATCTTGAGGCTTTGGCTATTGGAAGGAAAGATATAGCACTGAAGGTTGTCAACGAAATGAGGCCTGAAATTGAAGCCTATAGTGGAAGTGGCAGAGGTGAGAAGATTAAAGGTTATGTGGTGGATGGTAATCATTACCTTATTTACCATAACTATGACGAAGTTAACAAACTGAAATCAGAGTTGAAGTAACTGAATGAAATCATTCCGATTATTCTGGAGCGCCGTGAAGTCGACACGCCACGAAATGTGGGTGTCGCTTCAGGTGCTTGTAGCGACAACTCTGGTGCTGTCGCTACTGCTTTACTTAGTGGAGCATGCCGCCCAGCCCGATGTGTTCAGCAGCTATTGGGATGCTCTGCTGTGGTCGTTCATGGGCTATCTCGATGACCCCGGTGAATTTGCCACATATGCCCCTGTCACGTTCTGGGGACGCGTGCTGAAAATTTGCTGTGCGCTGGTCAATATCGCCATTTTCGCCGTGCCGGCAGGTCTTGTGGCCGGAGGTTTCAGCGATGCAATCGCCGAGGACAAGCGCGAGCGCGAACTGGAGGACTACCGCACACGTCTGGCCAAGGCTTTCCGCCGCCGTCAGGACAAGCTCACAAAATTCCGAACCGTGCCCCGCTATGTGTCGCCGGTGGATGTGCAGGCCATGCAGGCGATTGATATGAAGGATATTGTGGATGTGGTGCGCAGCAGCAACGATTTCCGCATGCGCAATCTCGCTTCGGCCATCCCGCAGAGCGAGAGTCCGGCCGACAGGTTGGTGATTGAGACCGTTCCCACCGAAGGCCGTACAAGCTACGGATGTTGCATCGACCGCGGCAGCCGCGTCACAATCGTCGCGCCTACAGCAGTCAACGAGGTGAGTGTAGAGAATTTCGCATATTATCTTGCTCTGTTCGGAGGCTTCAACTATGTGAGCAAGGAATTTGAAACGGATGCCGATGAGTATGAAAGCTACTATCTGATTGCCGACGAAAATTCGTCACAGGCAATGGTGGATTACCTCTCCGACATCCGCAGACTCTCGTCCGGTAAAGATCGTTGGACCATATTTCTAATAGCTGCCGATTCGGTTAACCCCGAGTACATGCACTTTGTGACTGCCGTTCAGAAAAAACTTGGAATACAGACTTCCACCATAATTGATTCTGCCAAATTCAGTGAACTATTCAATAGTGTGAGTGAAAAGCTGAAATCAGATTTCGATATAGATTCCGAACTTGACACACGCTATCTGCCGGCGGGCAAGAAGAACGCCGCCTTAAAAATCGGTGGAGGCAAGGAGTGTAATGCTTTCACACTGCGCGTCGACTGGAAGTTTATGGCTCTCGACAATCGCACGATTGCCGTGGCTTCGGCTCTTGCCTCGGAGATTTCCAACCGGTTGCAGCCCGACATTGAGATGCCTGACGCTGCATTATTTAAAGAACCGGGTACAGGATATTGATGAAGTGGCGCTGATGCTTTTGATCAAGATTTTGTCAGCGGAATTGAAAAACCTACTCGCGCCGACACCGCTTCGTGGAGGCCATTTTCACCGACAGCACCAACCACAATATTGCCGAGCATCAGAAGCTTTATGGCAGCGCCGGAGTCTACGAGCCGGGACGCCTTGACACAGAAGACGGTATTGCCCGGATGGCTCGGTTTATTATTGGATTATATGAATGTAAAAACTAACAAAAATATGAATGAGGTAGTTACCATAGGTGGATACGAATTTCCAAAGGCCTCTCGATACTATGTGGATGAGGATGCTAAAGATATGGAACATCTCAACATTTTCCTTGAGAAGAAATTCAACAAATGTGATATTAAAGATTTTATGTCGCGGCGTCATCCGGAATTGTTTCCGGGGCATGTCGGGCTTAGGAGCGATCATAATCTTATGCTGAGCGTTGTGATTTGGAAGAAAAGCTATCTGAACCCGGAGGGTGAGCGAGACAACTCATGGTACTGCTCTGCTTCTTACAATTCCGCAAATTTTATTGCCGACATTCTCGAATTCTATGAGGAAAACGACTACGATTTCTTCAATTTCATCAAAAACAGAATCAGATGACCGATGTGTTTATCAACACTCTGCATAACGAATATTTCGACTATGTAATTGATTAATCGAATGTTCGCCTAAAATGGAACAGGGGAGGTGAATGTGTAGCTTTCGCCGTTGATTGGAAAGGTGAAGGTGATTTTATGGGCGTGGAGATGGAGGCGCTCGGCGCTGTTTCCGCCTCGCAGGCCGTAGAGGCGGTCGCCGGCTATAGGCATGTTCAAGCCCTGATCTGAGGCGGCATGCACGCGCAATTGGTGGGTACGGCCTGTTATCGGATGGAAGGCTATCAGGCTTCTGCCATTTTCAGTGCTTATGAATCGGTAGTCGGTAACGGCCTCCTTACCGTCGGTGTGGTCGACGCGTTGGCGTGGTCTGTCGAGCCAATCGGGCGCCAGTGGCAGTGATATTCTTCCTTCAGCTGCTAATGAGCCGGAGGTGTAGTCGCCGTCGAGCATGGCTATGTACGTTTTTTCGACCATGCGTGTGGCAAACAATGTTTGCATTATCTTGTAGGCAGTGTCACCAAAAGTGGCTATAAGCAAGCCCGATGTGTCCTGGTCGAGGCGGTGAGCCATTTTTATTTTCCGTTCCGTGCCATATTTTTGTTCAATCCATTGTTGCACTGATATTGCCGCAGCTTTGCCGGGCACGGAGAGCATGCCCGAAGGCTTGTTGAGCACGCAGAACCACTCATTTTCGTAGATGATTTCAGGTTCTGATTCGGTTCGGCAGAGTGAATCGGATTTCAGCGGAGGCTCAATAACGAGCCCTTGCAGCATCCACGTGAGCACCGGCAGGCATTTGCCTCGGCAAGCCGGGTAGTGCTCGCCATGACGGCGTACCTCACCCTCTTTAGGCTGCCCATACCAATATTCGGCAATCGATAGCGGAGTTAAGCCTCTGCTATAGGCCTCCTGCAGCAATTTTGGCGCGCAGCATTCGCCGGCGCCCGATGGTGCGATTCGCATGGGCGTGGCTGCGAAGATATCGCCTACGCTGCGCGTTTCGCCTCGCGCGTTGAGCAGCCGGAAATTTTCGAACAGCCATGCCTGCAGCGCTTCCGAATCGGTGCGTCGCCGATGCTTCATTGCCTCGAGTTGTGATTCAGCGGTTTTCAATTTGGCATCAAATGGTTCGAGCAGGGCTTTAGCCTTTTTCTTCATGCGGCTGAGTTCAGCTTTTTCAAACTGGCTTTGGCGCGTCATTGCGGCAGTCTCCTCCTCGGTGAGCGCACTGTTGGCTCGGCGTGCGTCGCGCTGCTGTTTCGACAGTAAGATCCTTTCTTTATACTCCGATATCGCTGCATCGAGCAGTGCCTTTTGCTGAGCATATGCGGCTTTGGCCTCAGCTACCTGCCCACGCTCGAATTCTGCAATCTCGCGGTTTTGGCCCGAGATATTTTTTTCGTGGGTCTTGAAGTAACCATCGGGCTGAAGATAATCGAATACCGGGCCCACGAACCCTGGGTAGTGGAAACCGCCGTGGCCGAGTTGGCCCGAGAAAGCATAGAGTGTATGGCGCTTGCCGCTGCTGTCGGCAGCGATAAGCACCCCAAGCATTTTGCCCGACTCGAGTTCGTTGCAAAAGTCCTTATTTTCGGGCGCGCCGTTTTTCTTAATCTGCTCTATATGCTCAACGAGCAGTCGAAAAGCTTCGTCGCAAGCCTCATCGGGAGTGTAGTCGAACGGATTATTCATAACCGTCACAAAATCATAGAGAGAGCAGCATCTCGAATTGCCGGCTTGCCAATGGTATGTTTCTGCCGGCGAGGAAGGCATGCATGGTGGTGTCGGTCGAGTCGATATTCAGCACTTTGATGAAATCGGTGTTGAAGCGAGTCAGCGCTTCGTGAAGCAATCGCGATGCTATGTGGCGGTTGCGGCAGTCATGTTTCACGGCCAATTGGGAGAGGTCGCCTGACGATGGATCGAACACGCAGAACCCTTTCATCTCACCATCGATAAAGGCACCAAGGCGTTGCAATCCGCCTTCGCCACGCACAATCGATTCCATTCCATTTTGCCATGAAGGTGTACAGTCGCACCAAGCTTGGTGCTCCATAACATCGTTTGTTCCGATTGGCGCAATCGTACAATCAGTGTTGACCGCCGTATTGTTGATCAGATCAATCTGCTGCCGGAAGCAATCGAATTCCCGGCTAACTTCAAACCCCATTTTACGGTATGCCGATATAGCACTTGTGTTGTTCTGAAGCACCTCCAACAAATACTGTCCGACCCCTGCATCTTTAAGGTAGGGGATGGAGTAATCGAATATTTTGCCTGCCAAACCTTGGCCGCGGTATTCCTTTACGGTACCGGTGCCGGTGTCGTAAGCTGTGGACAGACCATTGAATGTGCCGATACCATTGAATGTGAAACTCACTATTTCGCCGTGGTCAAAAGCTGCAAACGAAAGTTCAGGGGTAAACCCGCGCCTGGAGAGCATGGTTTGAACCTCCATCTTTTCAAATTTAATTTCATAATCAGAGAACGCTTTCTCAAACCCATGAAATAGCGTTTCAAAATCAGTGTTTCCCAAATTTCGGATTTCCATGTGCGTGACTATGCTTTGACGTTATAACAAATAACCGCTTTCAAGTGGATGGCTAAACATCTTATTGAAAGCGGTTTGATTGCTTTGTCGGGGTGACAGGATTCGAACCTGCGACCGCCTGGTCCCAAACCAGGAGCGCTACCGGACTGCGCTACGCCCCGAATGCAGTGGCAAAGTTACGTGTTTTTGTCGAACTATGCAAATAAAAATCCCGCCGACTTGATAAAGTCGGCGGGATTAGTGCGATTATGGTGTGCTTAATCAGCGCACGGCAACCTTGAAGGTGCGGCTGCCGGTGCGTACCATGTAGATGCCGGCGGGGGCATCGATGGTGAGCTCATTGGCAGCGGCTGACGGGATGGCTGCGAGCAGTGCGCCATCGGTGCGGAATATCTCAACGGGCATTCCCTCTACGCCTGTGAGGCGGATGCTACCGATGAGACCCTCAACCGTAATGGCTGCTTCGGGCGATACCTCCACGCCATCGATTGCTGTGGCAGCTACGGTGACGGGGTTGGAGTCGGCCGACTCATGTCCGTTGTAAAGCGCACGCACGATGTAGGTGTGCTGTTCGCCGAGAACCACATCGGTGTCGACATATACGCGATCGAAGAGTCGGTTGTCGTTGAGCTTGCGACCGTCGCGGTAAATGTTATAACCTGAGGGGGTTACCGGGTTGTGGTAGCCGTGGAACATAATGTCGTCGATCATCAATCCATCCTGACGGCTGCCCACATAGTTGATTGCGAAGTATTTGGTGCCTTCGGGAAGGAGATAGTGGTAGAGTTCCCACGAAGCGGGTGCGGTGACAGGGTTCATGCCGGTGAGCGAAACGAAGCTCTCGGGCTTGTTGTCGGTGGTGGAGATGAGCACATGGAAGTTCTCACGGCCGCCGGCAAACGAGCGTGCATAGAACGAAATGATCTGCTTCTGTCCGGGGAGTTCGGGCGAAATCAGCCAGTCGTTGTTGTCGCCTGTGGGCGAACCCCAGCTCACGAGGCACTGGTAGCCGGAGTGAGGCTGCGGAGCCGACGGCAGCATCAACGGGTTGAACACCATGAAAGCCTGTGGCTTGTCGTTGTTGGGCCATTCGAGTGTGCCACCTTGTCCGTTGCTGAACTTGAAGGGCAGCTGACCGTCGAGGTCGAGCATTGTCCATGCACCGACGCTGTCGATGGCAAACGAATCGAAGCTCTCGAAATCCTCAATGGCGGTCTGCGCCTTGGTGGTGATGCCCGGAACCGACCAGTAGAGGGTTATCTTATCCTCGCGTGGTGCAGCAGCGAGATTGTGTACGGCAGCAGGGTTGAACTCGTTGACGGTCACCTCCTTGGTGGCGGCATATGAATCGCCGTCGGTGGTGAGGCTCAGAATTGTTGTGCCAACATGCTTGTCGGAGGGGGTGAATTCGAATTCAGCCTCGGCAGAACCGCCGGCAGGGATCGACTCGATTGTGGCGGTGCCAACCACTTCATTGCCGGCCGAGAGAGTGGCCTTAACATTGGTGGCAGCTGCCTCACCGTGATTGTATACGGTGCCGACATATCGGTAAGCCATGCGTTCGCGGAGCATATCCTCACCGGTGATGAAGGCGCCGCGCACTATGTTGGTGTTTGACTTGCCCTTGATGCTGAGGTTGTCGACATGCACGAGGTTGCCTTCCTTGATGGTTGCGAAGAGCACAACCGACACACGGTTGAGGTTAGCGTATGGAGTGAGGTCGATAGTCACTTTCTCCCAGCCGGCCTGAGTGTGCTTGGGCTGATACAAGGTGCCCAGATATTGATAGGAGGTTGCGCCTTCGGCAAGAAGAGCCACGCGCAGCTGGATGCTCGAGTCGTAAACCGGGTCGCGGTAGTAGTAGAACGTGAGTTCGGGGTTGGCCATGGTTGTGAGGTCGATACGGGGCGACATCATAGCACCGAGACCCTCGGTGTATCCGAAATTGTTCTCGCAGGTGAGTACACCGAAACCATCCTGACCGTCGGTCATCGGGTCGTAACCCTTGTGGCGCATATACCATGAAGCACCGTTGCTGATGATATTCGACCATGGAGTGGTGTTGGTGGTCTGTTCAAACCATGTCTCCTCGAAGGGGAGTGAGTAAGCCTTGCCGATAAGCACACCGGTGGAGAGTTCGGCAATACCTTCGCCTGCGGGGTTGAGCGGCGCTACATAGTAGTTTACAATCTGCTGACCATCGGCGCGACCGAGGAACGGATCGGAATCAATGAATCGTGTGCCGGTGAGGTCGCGGCCAATTATACGGTATTCCATACCATCTTCGTGCGATATGGGCTTGTAAACGAGGTAACGGATATCGTCGAGGTCGAGCGGATTGCCATTGTCGCCTGTTGTGGAGGTGACAGGATTCCAGGTAATCTCAATCTGGCGGTCGTTGATGTAGCGTGTCAGCACGTTGGTCACCGGAACCGGCACAGCATCGCTGAGATCGACCGATACGGTGGCTTTCAGGCCATCGCCGAATGAGTTCACACCATACACGGTGTAGTCGTTCTTACCTTTGATAGCTTCGGTGTCGGTCCAAACCACCTCTTTTCCGGGTTCGATGTCGGTGAGTGTGGCCACCGGCTCGGTTGATGTGTTGCGAAGAATCTTGATGGAGATTTTTCCTTCGAGTTTCACACCGGCAGCAGTGTTGGCCGGAGCATTGAAGGTGAGCACGGCAGCTTCGGAGTTCTGGCGTGTGCCCACGAGATTAGACACGGTTTCGGGTATGCGCGAGTCGCCGAATTCCTCAACGCGGATATCGTCGATGCTCATGTGCTCCATTGTGGTGGAGATATGGTGGAAGCCGATGAAACGGTCGCCGGCATGGGGAGCGAAGAGCACCGATTCCTCGATGCCCGGATTGTCGAACGAAGTGGAAACTTTCTCCACATCCTGTATAATGCGGGCTGTGAGAGCCTCATCGGTAGGTGTGGAGGCAATGCCTACTTCGAAGTGATTGCCGTAACCATAGTAGCCATACCATTTGTAGCTGAGGCGATAGAGCTTGTTGGGGTCGAGGTTGAGCGGCGGTGTCACCAGCCAGTCGTCGGCGGGGGTGTCGGGCATGCCGTAATAGAATGCGCAGTAGTATGTTTCGTCGTACATCCATATAGGAGTGCCCCACTGGCCAGGTGTGCCGTTTTGGTCAACGTCGAGAATCGTGAAGCTGTTGATCGATGCAGGCGTATCGAATGATTCCTTGTAGGGTATCACGATGTCGGTGCCGCGCATCGCACCATTGGATGTGGTGATGTCGCCGAGTTCGGCCGGACGGTCCACATTGTAAGGTTGGATAGCGTAGAACACTCGCGAGTAGGTCAGATCCACGTTGTCGGTGAATGTTGTGTCGGCGAGCGAGCGCTTGATCACCTTTTCGTCGGGGTAACGCACCACACGGTAGCGGATTTTGGACGCATCGTAGGGAGCACCTTTTTTGCCTACTTTGGGAGCGGCCCAGTGAACAGTGGCCTTGACAAAATCGTCGGGATCAATCTCGAGGCGCACTTTAGCTATCTTAGCAGGGATATCTTTGCCGAAGTAGCTCGACTGGTAAATGCGGTTGCCGGTGTTGCCGTTGTATTCAATTTCCACGGCAGCATTGTGTTCACCTTCGGTAACTGAGTAGGTGCGCGACACTTTCTCGCCCGGTTTCTTGGTGAGTGTCTCAACCACTGAGTTGTCGATAAAGCAGCGCACGGTCACGTTGCCCGTAAGCTGTGCCGAAGTGGCCGATTGGGTCGGAACTGTGAATTCGAGCTTGGCTTTAAGAGCTTCGAACGATTCGGGAACGAAAGTGAAGTCGGTAACATCGGCAGGCGAGAGCGGATGCGGATTATTGATCGACAGAGAGCTGAAGCGTTCCTGGCGGGGATATTCCCACAGTACCTTGGTTTCGGCCGTTGCCGGATCCACCTCCATCATGGCATAGATGCCATTGCGGTTGTAGTTGCGGTCCATAAGCGAGGCAAAGCAAGCTGCCGACCAGTAGATCTTACCGGTTTTGAAATCGTAGGAAGCCGACTGGTGAAGATCGGCGGGCCAGTATCCTGTGTGTGCTATCACGGTGGCATCCCCTTCGTGAGTGATGGCATAGAGGTTGCCATCCATACCTATACCCAAGAGGTTGCCCTGCGGATCGGCTGTGAGGGCCGGCATACGCTCGATAGGTTTCAGGCGGGTGAGTTTACCGGTGGCGATGTCAACGGTGCAGAGGTGCGAACCTTGGTCGCTGTTGTAGCGCCAAGCCACGGTGTACACCACATTGTTTATCATATCGTAGGCAACGTCGGCCGGAATCAGATAAGCATCGCTCTGCTCCTTGTCCGCATCATTGTTTTCGTATTTGAATGTGGCAGAGAAGGTGGGTTCGTAAGTGCTGGCGTCGATCACATAGAAATTGAGCGGATATCTCATGTATGATGATCCGGCGGGAACGGTGTAGCCAATAAAGCTGTTTCCCACCTTTGTGCCGGCACTGACAGCCCAGGCATTGTCGGGGCTGATTGAGGACGCGGGGGTAAACGCCTCCGAGCCATCGGCACGGAAGGTGTAGTAACCATATTTCTCTGAAGCAGGTTCCACATCGCGCCATTCATCGCTGACGGTCATGAAACCATAGAGCAACGGCGTTTCGGTGGTAGTGTCCGCCATCAGTTGTGGCTGGAGCATTACCGAAAGGCCAATAGCTACTGACAAAAGTTTGGTAGTTCGGTTCATATTATTGATGGTTGGTTTTATTTTGATTAAGGGCTTCACAAAACGACACTAAAACTCTAAATGTAATTTTGATTGACGCAAAATTAAGTTTTCTTGTTCATATATGAAAACTTAATTTGATTTTTTTTGACAAAAATGATAAATGTTTTTAGGAAAGTATTAATTTTGTCGTATTGATAACGGGGCTTTATAACGTTACAAAATGAAAATCTTTTGATGAAACTAAACCAATTATTCGATAAAGTGTTATGAATAAGAAAATTACTTGGTGTGCGGCTCTGTTCGGCGCACTTGCGGCTGTGATGGTGGCATCGCCTCAGCCCGGTGTGCGACGCGCAGGAGCTCCTGCACCGCTTCTCCAGAAGCATACCCCGGATGTGGCTTCGATAAAAGCTGTGCCGGGCAATGGCAGCGTTTATGGTGCACCCGCACCCGCAGCCACCGATCCGAATGTGGTGTACTATATCCACCCCACGGAGGCGGAATTCAACAAGTGCAAGGTTGTAAATGCCAACAACGATGATTATAAGATTGTATATGGCGTTGTGACCGACACAAACGGCAAACTTTTCGATTGGCCCATATTTTATACCAACAACCGCGCTGCCAAACTCGACGCGGATGAATGGTTCATCACCGAGGGCTTCACACTCGATGATATCGACAAACTCTACGACTTATCGGTAGACGTGTACGGCGGTGTCACCACTCCTGAGTCGTTCCAGATATGCATAGGCAAGTCTGACACCCCCGAAGCGATGACACAAGTGGTGATGGACGAACCGTCGATCAAACATCCCGAGTATAAAACAGTGAGCTCCTCGTTCGGCATCAACGAAAAAGGAACATATTATCTGGGCATCCACATCACATCGTCGGTCAACGCATTCCGCATGAGCTTCCGCGATATCACCGTGTCGCGCAGCTCCAAGTCGGCCGGTGTGCCGGTGGCTGTGAGCAACCTCACGGCAACCCCTGATCCCACGGGCGCCAACCGCGCGACTGTTGAATTCAATATGCCTCAGCTACAGATTAACGGCAAGCCGCTGAATGTAACCCAGCAGCTCACAGCCAACATATCGTCGTCGGTCGAGACAGTGAAAGCAGTCGGCAAACCCGGCGAAAAAATCAGCAAGGTTATCAATACCGTGAGTGGTGAGAATGTGATATCGGTGACGGTGGAGAACGGCGAGGGAGCCGGTCTGGAGGCTAAGACCAATGTTATGACCTCAATCGACATACCCTCCGAACCGGTGGTGACTTCTCAGATAAGTGCCGACAATATGTCGGTTACACTCACCTGGAATCCTGTCACTACAGGTGGCACCGGAGGCATCGTAAAGCCTGAGGATATCACCTACAATATCTATAAATATATTGTGCAGGAGGATAAATCGGGCTGGGTGGCCATAGCCAACGACCTCAAGGAATGCACCTACACATTTTCGGTAGAGGATGATGTACAGGATCTGCATGAATTCTTTGTAACGGCACAGAACGAGGTTGGCGAAACCGACGGTTCGCTGCAGTGTCTTGCCCGGGCAAAACTCGGCAAACTGATTGAACTCCCCATGAAGGAGGATTTCAGCACAATGGTTATAAAATATGGTGGATATCTGGTGGATTCACCTGCCGGTATGGAAGGCGACTACGATGCCCAGTGGGGATTCGTAACCGCAAACAAGATATTGGAGGAAGCCGGCAGTGTCGGATGTATGGCCGCTATATCGCAGCAGGCATATGCCACCAACGGGCTCCTTTCGTTGCCGAAGTTTGCAACGAAGGGAAAGGAGCATTTGGTAGCCGATTTCCGCGTGTGGGTAGATGGCCTCACAGCCCCCACCACTATCTACGCTGTGCTCGACAATGGCAAACGTGTGGAAATAGGTAAGATCAACCCCGCATCAAATAACAGCTGGGTGGATTACCAATTCCCCATTCCTGCTGAGGTGGGCAATTCAGCTTGGGCTGAAATGAAACTCGACGCTTCGCTGCCCACATATGCTTATGCGCTGATGGTAAGCTATTTTGAGGTTCGTGAACTCGATAAGAACGATCTTTCGATTGAGAGCGTTACGGTAGGCAAGGCTGTTATCAACGAGCCGGTTGATGTTACGGTGGTGATACGCAACCGCGGTTCGGAAAGCAAAACCTTAGGCAAGCTCACATCGGCTGTATACCGCCGCTATTTTAAGGTGGCCGACCTCGAACTCGATGGAAAGAACCAGACCCTCGCCGGCAATGAATCAATGACCATCAACGGCAAATTCACCGTGGTACATTCCGACTTTGCCGACACCCGACTGACAGCACGTGTGCGCATACCGGCCGAGGATGACAATATGGACAATAACTTTGCCGAGGTGGAATTCCGTCTTTACGGCACGGGCGATCCGGTGATAAGCGACCTCACCGGCACACCTAACAGCGCGGGCGATGGTGTGGCACTGTCGTGGACACACCCCGACGATCTTCCCCCGATTGAAAGTTTCGAATCATGCGACCATGGCGATTTCTCAGGCACACTCGCACAATGGAACAATGTGGACTTCGACGGAAAGGCCACATGGACCGTACAGGAAACATATTTCCCCAATGGTGTTGAACCCAAGGCATTCCAGGCCATTGACTGCTCGCAGATCGACAATGATAATTTTGTTGCTCACACAGGTAACTACGCTCTGTTTGTATGGAGCGCTCAGGAGGCTCAGAGCGACGACTGGCTGATTTCGCCCGAGATCGATCCCTCGGAGGGATTCTCATTCTGGTCGCAGATCATTGATGGCTCATTCACCGAAGTGATGGAGGTGATGGCATCGTCGACCGACCGCGAGATCGACTCCTTCGAACTCGTTCAAACCATCACTCAGAATACCTATGGCTGGAAATTCAACAGTGTTGCGCTCCCGGCCAACACCAAGTATGTGGCTCTGCATTATTGCAGCAACGACCAGTTCGGCATGGTAATCGACGATATATTTGTGAAGACTTCATCGAAGATGTATGACGTGAAGGGCTTCAACCTCTATCGTAACGGCGAGAAGGTGACACGTCTCACCACAAACTCGTTTGAGGATATCCACCCGGATTACAGCAATAATATCTACCACGTGTCAGTGCTGGCAAGCAAGAATGGTGAGCCTGAGAAGGAGTATGCACGTTCGAATGAGTTCACACTCGGTGAATCGGCTATTGATGGCCCTGCTGCCGACAGCAACATCATCGTAACCGCAGGAAATGGTGTGCTGACCGTAACCGGTGCTCAGCCCGCAACTGAAGTGAAGGTGTATGCTGCCGATGGCAAACTCGTGGCATCGGAAACAGCAAAAGCAACAGTAAATATTTCACTTCCGGCAGGAGTGTATATGATCACTGTAGGCGAGCAGGTGTTTAAAGCAGCTGTTCGATAATTTAGACAATATTAGCTTAAGGGTCGGAATTCTAATGGATTCCGGCCCTTATTTTGTGCGTTGCTATTTGAACTGAGTATAAATAATTTGATATTCTCATGTTTAATCACGAACTTTGCACCGAAAAAGAAATCAAAACGTAAAATAAAGCGCAGCAGATGAGGCTAAGCGAACTGAAACCCGGCGAAGAGGGTGTGATTGTAAAAATATTGGGACATGGTGCGTTTCGCAAACGCATGATAGAGATGGGGTTTGTGCGCGGACATAAGATAAAGATGCTTATGACTGCCCCGATGCTCGATCCCGTAAAATATAGCCTGCTCGGCTATGAGGTGTCGCTGCGCCGCTCCGAAGCCGAACTTGTGGAAGTGATAAGGATGGATGATGATGTTGATCCTGATCTTGCCAATCCGGCTCATACACGCACCCTTGAAGATGAAGCGCCAAGCGCCGGAAAGGCACTCAATCCACACCGCACCATCAATATAGCACTGATAGGAAATCCTAATTGTGGAAAGACTTCCTTGTTCAACATAGCCTCCGGATCACGCGAGCATGTGGGCAATTATTCAGGTGTGACCGTCGATGCCAAGATGGGGCACTTCAGCTATGGCGGCTACGATTTCAGGATTGTTGACCTGCCGGGCACATACTCGCTGGCGTCTTATTCGCCCGAGGAGCTGTATGTGCGCCGCTATCTGCGCCGAGAAGTCGCCCGACGTGATAGTCAACGTGGTGGTGGCCTCCAATCTTGAGCGCAACCTCTATCTCACCACCGAACTGATTGATATGGACCGCTGCATGGTCATAGCCCTGAATATGTACGACGAGCTGGAAGCCTCGGGCGACAAGCTCGACTACAAACTGCTTGGTGAGATGATAGGTGTGCCGATTGTGCCCACCGTGAGCAAGACAGGCGAGGGGTTACACCGGCTGTTCGACACCATCATTGCCGTTTACGAAGGGCGGGAGCAGTCGGTGCGCCACATCCATGTTTCGCTCGGCAAGGATATAGAGCGGGGCGTTTCGGAAATGAATGCTTTTCTGAAAAACGACCCTGATGTTGAACCGTTGTTCTCGCCCCGTTATCTGGCCATAAAGCTGCTCGAGCATGACCGCGAGGTGGAGGAGATGTTTGCCGACGATCCTCACCGCGAGGCTATGTTCGGCACCCGCGACCGAGTGCTGCGCGAAATCGAATCGGTAACCGGCGAGGATATCTCCTCGGCCATAGCCGACGAGAAATATGGCTTCATCGCCGGAGCGTTGGCCGAGACAATGGAGAAATCGGAAATTGAGCGCGAACGCTCTACGCGCATCATCGATTCGATAGTGACCAATAAACTTTTCGGATTCCCCATATTCCTTGCCATAATGTGCTTCATATTCTGGCTCACGTTCTATATCGGCTCGTTTCCGATGGGATGGATTGAGACCGGGGTAGGGTATCTAGCAGGATTGGTTGACGAATTCATGCCCGACGGTCCACTCAAGGCTCTTGTGGCCGACGGTATAATCGGTGGCGTTGGTGGTGTGATAGTGTTTCTGCCAAATATTCTCATACTTTACCTCTGCATATCGTTTATGGAGGATTCCGGCTATATGGCCCGGGCCGCGTTTATAATGGACAAGGTGATGCATCGCATAGGGCTGCATGGCAAGTCGTTCATCCCTCTGGTGATGGGCTTCGGCTGCAATGTGCCGGCCATAATGGCCTCGCGTGCTATCGAGAGCCGAAGCAGCAGGTTGATAACCATATTGATAAATCCGTTCATATCCTGTTCGGCGCGCCTCCCGATATATGTGTTGCTCATCGGCACATTCTTCTCGGCATATGCCGCGCTGGTGTTTATGATGCTGTATATATTGGGTGTGTTAGTGGCTGTGATAACGGCTCGTTTGCTTCGCAAGTTCTACTTCAAGCAGGATGTCACGCCGTTTGTGATGGAATTGCCTCCATATCGTATCCCCACCATGAAGGCATCTCTGCGCCATATGTGGGGCAAAGGTGAGCAGTATCTCAAGAAGATGGGAGGTATAATACTTGTTGCCAGCATAATAGTGTGGGCACTGAATTATTTCCCCTTGCATAATGGTAAACCTGCATCCGAAACCGGTAATGATTCTTACTTGGAGATGATGGGAAAATGTGCCAATCCGGTGATGGAACCATTAGGATTCCATTGGCGGGCAACGGTTGCTGCCATAGCCGGTGTTCCGGCCAAGGAGATTGTGGTATCTACTCTTGGTGTGCTCTACACAGGCGATGAGGAGGTGAATGATTCAGCCTTAGGAGCACGCATCAGTGCGCCATCGCCCGAAACCGGACGACCCGACTTCACGCCTGCGGCAGCCTTGGCATTTATGGTGTTTATTCTGCTTTACTGTCCGTGCACAGCCACCGTTGTAGCGATCATACGCGAAACCGGCCACTGGGGCTACGGCGTGTTCTCCATCCTCTACAACACCGCGGTGGCATGGCTCGTGGCCTTCATCGTTTACCGCATAGCTCTCCTGCTGTAACATAATACGGCCTCGCCTTTGGAATGGAAAGGCGAGGTCGTAATGCTTCGTTTGTATTTCGGCTGTTTATTTGGCGGCCATGAGGGCGCGGGCGGCCTTGGCTTGCGTAGCATAGGCCTGCAGACCGGTGGCGTTGAGTTCAACTGTGGTCCAGTTGCCCTCGGCGTCGGCGGGCAGTTTTACGTGATTGTCGTCGACAAATGTCAGGAACACTACCGATTCTTCATCCTCGGTGGTGTAGCTCCACGATTTTGTATCGTTGTCGAAGTCGAGACGCACCACCGAACCGTCGGTTTCCGATTTAATGGTGTATCCCTGGCCATCGCATTCCACTATGTAGCGGCCATCATTTCCTTCAATTACCGAAGTGCCTTGAGCCAATGGGTCGTTGCCGCTCCAGAATTCGATTGAGTTGAGCACAACAAGGTCGGCAAATAAGCTGACCTCATAAACCGGAACCACCCAGAATGCGAAGAATACGAGTTCGTTGACGAATTTGTCGCCCACCTGATTGTTCCACGACAGGAGGCTTTTCGACAACGAGAATGAACCGATGCAAGAGCTGAACATCAAGCTTGAGGCCAATGCAACGGCGATGAATGTTTTTTTCATTTATGATATATTTACTGTTGATTACTGACGAATGATGTGTGCGCCGAGGGCGTTAAGGCGTCCGTCGATATCCTCGTAGCCGCGGTCGATCTGGTCGATATTGCCAATGCTGCTTGTGCCTTTGGCCGACATTGCGGCAAGGAGCATAGCTATGCCGGCGCGGATATCGGGCGAAAGCATATTGTTGGCGCGCAGCGGCAAACGATGGTCGAGGCCAATCACCACCGCGCGGTGAGGGTCGCAGAGCATGATTTGTGCGCCCATATCTATGAGACGGTCCACAAAAAATAGTCGGCTTTCAAACATTTTCTGGTGTATCAGCACCGAGCCACGGCACTGTGTGGCCACCACGAGCATAACACTCAGCAGGTCGGGGGTAAGTCCGGGCCATGGAGCGTCGGCCACATTGAGTATAGAACCGTCGAGCGCCGTTTCAATCTCATATGAATCGAGCGCCGGCACATAAATATCGTCGCCGCGTCGCTCAAGAGTTATGCCGAGACGGCGGAATGAGTCGGGGATAATGCCTAGATTGTCGTACGACACATCTTTAATCGTGATTGAACTGCGTGTAATTGCCGCCATGCCTATGAATGAGCCCACCTCGATCATATCGGGGAGGATGCTGTGCTCGGTTCCGCCGAGCGAGTCGACGCCATGAATGGTGAGCAGGTTCGAACCTATGCCCTCAATCTTTGCACCCATGCGCACAAGCATTTTGCACAACTGCTGGATGTAAGGCTCGCATGCGGCATTATATATGGTGGTGGTGCCTTCGGCAAGAGTGGCAGCCATAATTATATTGGCAGTGCCGGTAACGCTCGCTTCATCGAGCAGCATATATGTACCAACGAGCGGACGGTCGCCGCGGGTGAGCAAATAAGCCTTCTTTGCCTGATGGTATTCCACATCGGCACCGAGAGCGGTGAGTCCGGTGATGTGGGTGTCGATTTTGCGACGTCCGATTTTGTCGCCTCCCGGTTTGGCAAAGTATGCCCGACCGAAACGGGCCAACAGTGGACCGACAATGAGCACCGACCCGCGCAGCGAAGCGCATCGCTCAACAAACTCGGTGGTGTTGACATATTCCGAGTTAATATCATCGGCCTGGAAAGTGTAATGACCTGTGCCGTGACGCGTAACCTTCACCCCCATACCTTCGAGCAGAGCAATGAGGTTGCGGATATCAAGAATCTCGGGAATGTTTTTTATCTCCACCGGCTGAGATGTGAGCAGTGCGGCACTGATAATCTGAAGGGCTTCATTTTTGGCACCGCGCGGCGAAATTTCGCCCGACAGCTGGTGTCCACCTTCAATTATGAATGTGTTATGGTTTGTCATTTCGGGGATATTATATGTTCAACTTCGGGCTGCAGCTCCACGCCGAAGCGCTCGGATACACCCGAAATAATTTCGTTTTCAAGATTGATTATATCGGCCGCAGTAGCGTTGCCATAGTTCACCAGCACAAGTGGCTGTAAAGGCCATGTGGCGGCATCGCCATGGCGCACACCTTTGAACCCTGCTTGGTCAATGAGCCATGCAGCCGATAATTTGGCTTTGCCATCGGCTGTGGGATGGCTCGACGGTTCGCTTCCGGCAGCTGCAGATATGGCAGGGAGATGAGAGGTGTCGACCACCGGATTACGGAAAAAGCTGCCGGCGCTTCCCACCTCGCTCACTTCGGGGAGCTTTGTGCGGCGAATGTCGACTACAGTGTTGGCTATGGTTATGGCATCAGCTCCGGGCTCAATAGCGTTTGTCAATGCGGCATATCGCAGATTGGGTGAGGGGATGGTGGAGAGTTGTACCTCCACTTCGGTGATTATATATCGGCCTTTGGCAGTGGACGTTTTGAACAGCGAGTGTCGGTAAGAGTAGTCGCACTCGTTGGGGTTGAGCAGGGTGAAACGGCCTGTGACGCGGTCGAAGCAACGCACGGCAATTACGAGTTCGCCGAACTCCTTGCCATAAGCTCCGGCATTCTGCACCGTAGCGCCACCAACCGTGCCCGGAATGCCGGCAAGATTTTCAGCACCCCAAAGACCATGCTCGGCCATAGCATAAACAAAATCGTTGAGCGTAACGGCTGCGCTTACATCCACACGGCCTTCGCCGAGCATGCGGAACGGTTGGCCCGGAGGCATAATGCGTAGTATGGTGCCGTGATAGCAAGGCTCGGTGAAGAGCAGGTTGCTTCCGCCTCCAATTATCAAGGTGTGGGGCCCGAGCCTGCCGCTGTTGAACAGAGTGGGAAGGTCGGCTTCGGGATCGGTAGCAGTAATCACTTCATCGGCAATGCAGTGCAGCCCGAAAGTGGTGAGCTTGGATATGTCGTAATCGCGAATGCTTGTTATCATATGGCAAAGTTAACTCATTTTGGGTTTATTCACAATAGAGTTAATTAAATGTTAATAACGTAAACGCCGTTAAACGCTTGATTGTTCTTATAGTCAAACAACCGTAAACAGAACGAAACTAACTAACGAAATAAAATCAGAATTTATGAAAAAGAAAATTTTAGGCTTTGCAACTCTCGCTCTCGCTCTCATCTCTCTTCCCGCAGCCGCTCAGGGCAAAGGTGCAAAAGACCGCTCTAAAAATAGGTGTGTAAACACTGAATGCACCAACCAAGCATGCCCGGCTTCCGACAGCACCTGCGCCCGCGCTCGCTGCGGTGCGTTCAACCCCTTCGACGGTATCCAGCTCACCGATGCGCAGCGTGCCGGGCTCAAGGTTGTGAATGAAAAGCGCATGGCGCAGCGCCGTGCGTGTGTCGAACAGCAGAAGTGTGAGCGCATAAGCCGCGATTCATTGCGCATGAAAGCCAGGTTCAATTCGCGCCGCAACTATCTCAACGATGTGAAGCAGGTGCTCACCCCCGATCAGTATGTGGTGTTCCTCGAGAACATGGTGGTGAATACACCCGACAAAAACGGCAAACCCGGCAAGCATGGCAAGTTCGGTAAGGACAAGAAAAAATATGGACGCGACGCCGGCCAACGCGACAATAAAGCCCGCAAGGATAAGCAGAACAAAAAGAATTGACACTACGATCAACTCCCAACAATAAAAACCATTTGAAAACCGTGCCGCGAAAAATGGCACACAACGACCGGAAACCGTCAGCAGTGATGGTTTCCGTTTTTTTCATTAACTTTGCTCCCAAATTTTTGAAGTTATGTTCTCAGGAATAGTAGAAGAAGCGGCCGTGGTCAAAGCACTGCGTCGCGATGGAGGAAACCTCCATATCACACTTGCTTCATCGTTTGCAGATGAGCTTAATATCGACCAGAGTGTAGCACACAATGGCGTATGTCTAACGGTGGTGGAGATAGCCGATGGCACCTATACAGTCACCGCTATCGAAGAAACGCTCAACCGTTCGAACCTGGGCTCGCTTGAAGTGGGCTCGCTGGTGAATGTGGAGCGATGCATGCCGATGAACGGACGTCTCGATGGCCACATCGTACAGGGACATGTCGATCTCACAGCCCGTTGCGTGGAGGTTGAGCCGGTGGATGGCAGCACCTATTTCAAGTTTGCCTACACCACCACCGATGAGATGCGCCGCAAGGGGTATGTGACGGTAGAGAAGGGTTCGGTTACGGTTAACGGTGTGAGCCTCACGGTGTGCGATTCGGAGGCCGACACATTCCGCGTGGCGATTATACCTTACACCTTTGAGCACACCAATTTCTGCCGCATATCCGTGGGCACCGAAGTGAATATTGAATTCGATATCATTGGCAAATATATAGCCCGGATATTTCCCCACAGCAAATGAGGGCTGACACAAAGCGCAAATGGTTGCTTGTTGCCGTAGTGGTGACGGGCATGCTTTTGGGCGGATTGGGTATGGTGGTGTTTCTCCGCACCATTGTAGCCGGATGGCTTGTGACAGTGATATGCATAGGGTGCGGATTAGCTGCAGCAGCACTCCATCTCATACGCTATCCGCTGTCGGGCAGCGGAGTGGAGCGGTGGATGCGTCCGGCGGCAATCGCCTATCTCGGGGCGGCGGTCACGTTTGCGGCTGTCATGTGGTTTAACCGCGTCGGCGCTACCGAAGATTCGGCCATGGAGGTTGAATGCGAGGTGTGTAAAAAATATACTCAAACCCATAAGCGCTACGGCCGGCATCACAACGTTACGGGCACTTACCGTACGTATCATGCGGCAGTAGCTCTTCCCGATGGCCGCGAGAAAGATTTCTCTCTGAGCATCAGCCGTTACAATCACATCAAGCGTGGCGATAGAGTGAAAATGGAACTGCGCCGTGGCACACTTGGCTGGCCGGTGATTTTTTCTGATAATTTTTCAGGAAAAAAGTTTGAATAATCACTTTAATTTTGTAACTTTGTTAGACGATTGAAGAAGAAGAGTCTTTTTCGTTATCGTAAGTTAAAACAATGGCTTATAATCCAAAATTCTGAAAAAATGAAAAAGAAATTTATCTGCACCGTATGTGGATATGTTCACGAAGGTGCTGAAGCTCCTGAAAAGTGCCCCCTCTGCGGCGCTCCCAAAAGCAAATTCAAAGAACTCGACGAATCAGAAGCTCTGAAGTTTGTCACCGAGCATGAAATCGGCGTTGCCAAAGGCACCGACGAACAGATGATCGCCGACCTCACCGCTCACTTCAACGGCGAATGCTCCGAAGTGGGCATGTATCTGGCCATGTCGCGCCAGGCCGACCGCGAAGGCTATCCCGAAATCGCCGAAGCTTTCAAGCGCTACGCTTTCGAAGAAGCTGAACACGCTTCCAAGTTCGCCGAACTCCTCGGCGAATGCGTATGGGACACCAAGACCAACCTCGAAAAGCGCATGGCAGCTGAAGCCGGTGCCAACGAGGACAAGATGCGCATCGCACGTCGCGCCAAAGAACTCAACCTCGACGCCATCCACGACACCGTTCACGAAATGGCCAAGGACGAAGCTCGTCACGGTCAGGGCTTCCAGGGTCTCTACAACCGCTTCTTCAAGAAGTAATATACCTCGACAAATAAGCGAGGAAAGCGCCGGAATACTGCTTCCGGCGCTTTTTTTGAACCTTACCCCACCGTTATCCGTTTCACGAATAAACTATTAAAACATGGAAACCAAATCAGTAAAAGACACCCTTCTTCAGCGCCGCAGCATACGCCGTTACGAGCGCGAACCGATACCAGCCGAAACAATGCAACTCATCTACGATGCCATTCGTAATACTCCCACAAGCTATAACGGACAGCAGTTTTCGGTAATCGATGTAACCTACCAACAGCTCAAAGAGCAGCTCTACGAACTCACCGGCCAGAAGCAGATTAAAACCTGTAATCATTTCATGGTGTTCTGCGCCGACTATAATAAGATAAGCGATATTGCCGTGCAGAAAGGGATAGATATGCCCCCCTTCTTCGACACGCTCGATGGTGTGATGGTGGGTTGTGTCGATGCCGCTTTGGCCATGATGAGCGCGCTCGTGGCTGCCGAATCAGCAGGCCTCGGCACATGCTGCATAGGCTATGCCCGCACGGTTGATCCGGCCGGAATAGCTAAGCTGCTCGAGCTGCCTCAGGGAGTATTTGTGGTGTGTGGCCTTGCCTTGGGTGTGCCTCGCGAATTGCCCGACCTGAAACCAAAACAGTCGGCCGAATTGCTTATCCACACCAATCGCTACTCCACCGATAAGATTGGAGCCAACCTCGCTGAATACGACCGTGTTGTGACACATTACAATGCCACCCGCAGCGGCTCAAAGAGCGACAACGACTGGGCAGCCCACATAATCGATTACTACCGCGAGGCGATGAAATATCACATGCTCGACAAATTGCGCGAGCGAGGCTTTGATATCAAGGACTGAAAATTGTACTATTTGAGGATTGTTTTGAGATTTTTTGGATTTTTAACACTAACTTTGCAGTCAGAATTAAAAATCATCAATTAATCAAACCAAAACAATCCCTTATGAAGAGACTTCTTCTGTTGGCCTCGGCCATGTGGATGGCTTGTATGGCAGCCATTGCCGCACCATCCGTAAAGTGTTCGGGACAGGTGGTTGACGACCAGGATGAGCCCATAATCGGTGCTACAGTAAGCACCGTGGATGGCAAAGCCGGAACAGCCACCGATATCGACGGGCGATTCACCATCACCCTTCCCGAATCAGTGAAAGAGATTAAAATTGCATCGATCGGTTATAAACCGGTCACACTCAAGGTGTCGCGCAATATGGGCGTGATACAGCTCCAGCCCGAGGCTGTGATGCTTGCCGACGTGGTGGTGACACAGTCGATCGGTAAAACCCGCGAAACTCCCGTGGCTATGTCGACCATCACAGCCGACCAAATTGAACTGAAGCTCGGTGGTCAGGAGCTGTTCGAGATGCTCAAGACCACTCCGGGTGTATACACCATCCGTCAGGGTGGCGGTTTCGGCGATGCCGAGACCCGTCTGCGTGGTTTCAAGAGCGAGAACGTGGCCATGATGGTGAACGGTATACCCGTCAATGATATGGAATGGGGCGGTGTATATCAGAGCAACTGGACAGGACTTAGCGACGTGGCTTCGAGCATCCAGACACAGCGTGGACTCGGAGCCACTATTGTATCCACACCATCGATCGGTGGTACTATTTCAATCACCACCCGCACCATCGACGTGGACCGTGGCGGCAGTGTGTGGTACGGCATGGGCAACGATGGATGAACCAGTTCGGTTTCATGCTCTCGACCGGCCTTATGAAGAACGGTTGGGCCATCACCGTGCTTGCCACCCGCAAATGGGGCGACGGATATATTCAGGGCACCCAGTTCAACGGCTACAACTGGTTCTTCAACCTCTCGAAGCGTATCAACGACGAGCATCAGCTGAGCCTCACCGCCTTCGGTTCGCCCCAGTCGCACTACAAGCGCGGAAACTACGACGGTCTCACCGTGCTTGGCTGGCAGTCGGTGGCAAACTACATGAATGGCGAATCGGTGTATCGTTACAATCCCACATTCGGTTACGACAAGGAGGGACGTATGCGCAACACCAATTACAACAAATACCACAAACCGCAGATATCGTTGAACCACATATGGCAGATCGATGAAACATCGTCGCTGTCGTCGGCATTCTATGTGTCGATCGGTTCAGGCTACGGTATCAAGGGCTATGGCCGCACAGGCTACACCAGCGACTGGTTTGGTGCCAACAATGGAGATCTGACCACCAAGTTCCGCGCCGCCGACGGCACCTTTGACTATGCCGCGGTTCAGGAAATGAATGCTGCCTCAACCACCGGTTCAAATATGGTGTGGGCGCGCCAGAACAATAATCATGAATGGTATGGTCTTGTGTCGTCGTACAAAAAGGAGATCAATTTCAAGAACGATACCCGACTGAACATCACCGCCGGTCTCGACCTCCGCTATTATATCGGTCACCACAACGACAAGATCTGTGACCTCTTCGATGGCGAATACTATATGGACGACTACTACCGCAAACAAGCGCTGGCCATGAACAATGTGAATGCCGGCAACCCCGACTTCGTGTACGAAAAGCTGCAGGTGGGCGACTATGTTTACCGCCACTACAACGGTTACACAGCCCAGGAGGGTGTGTATGCCCAGGCTGAGTACACGATGCTCGACAAGAAACTCAACCTCGTGCTTTCGGGTGCGTTCAACAACAACACCTACTGGCGCCGCGACTTCTACTACTACGATGAGGCCAACCGCCGTTCGGAAACAAAGAATTTCATTGGCGGAACCATAAAGGGTGGCGCGAACTACAATATCGACCGTCACAACAATGTGTTCTTCAACGCCGGCTACATAAGCCGTGCACCGTTCTTCTCGAAGGGTGTGTTTGTCAACGCCAACAACTCGAATATCGTCAACCCCAATGCCGTGAACGAGAAGGTATACTCCTTTGAGCTCGGCTACGGATTTCACTCACGCCAGCTTGCCGTGACATTTAACGCCTACTACACCAAGTGGCTCGACCGCACCATGACAAAGGCGGGAACCATCGACTCCGGCGAACATGAAGGCGACCGCTATTTCTTCAATATGGAGGGCGTGGATGCCCGTCACATGGGTCTGGAACTAAATGTGAAATATATACCCGTGAACTGGCTCGAGCTCGACGGTATGATCTCGTGGGGCGACTGGCAGTGGGATTCGAACGCCACAGGCTGGTTCTACAATCAGGAGAACCTGCCGCTTAAAAACCTTGCAGGTGATATTGCATCGGGCGATCTTGCTCCCGACCACCTCAGTGCCACCCTCATGCAGAAGGGTGTGAAGGTGGGTGGTTCGGCGCAGACCACAGCTGCTGTAGGTGTGTTGGTGCGTCCGTTCAAGGGCTTCCGCATCGGAGCCGACTGGACAGTGGCCGCACGCAACTATTCCGACCTGAACATCACTGCCTCGTCGCTCACCAACGGTGATGCTATCAACGCCGGCACACCGTGGAAGATGCCCTGGGGTAACCTGTTCGATGTCAACGCCAGCTATTCGTTCAACATCGGCGGTGTGAAAGCCACACTCTATGGCAATGTCCACAACCTGTTTAACTACAACTATATACAGCAGTCGTACACCCCCACAGGTAAGGTCGGCACATGGGAAAATGCCTATCAGACATTCTATACCTTCGGCCGTACATTCTCAGCACGTCTGCGCATCAATTTCTAACATCCAGCAATACAATTGACGATGAACAATATATCAAAATTCACTGCGGGTGTGCTCGCCTTCGCTGTGCTGGGAGTCACCGCAACTTCCTGTAGCGAAAATTACTGGAACGAGCATGAACTCGACGGCTTCGATGTTCCGGGCTTCACTGATAAAAAGAGCGTCAGCTACACCCTCACAGCAGCCGATTATGCAAACCTGGCCAAGAATTCGGCAAACAAGACGTTGGCCGAAGCTGCCGGTTTGTCGAAGGAGCTGGCCAATGTCGGCACGCAGGGCTATTTCACTGCCGACATCACAGCCCGCGAATATATGCCCGCTTATCTCACCGACCCCGCATTCTGCTACTTCACACTCAGCAATGGTTCGGCTCTGAACATCACTTACAAGGTGGGCAAGCCGCTGCCCGAAAGTGTCAGCAAGGTTACCGAAGCATTCCAGTTCAAGGTTTCGATGCAGGATTATATGGATGTGTGGGAGAGCGAGGACAACTATATCCAGGCTTTCGCTCCGTCGCACACCGCCGCATCGGTGCTTCCCAACCTCCTCGTCGACTATTTTCCCGAGGCAGTGGAGGGTGATTTCGCAGTGGTGAACTATAACCAGGCTGACAACGACCCCGTGTTCTCCACCCCCGACGAACCGGTTAAGCCCGGCTTCGCCCTTTCTAACGTGATTGCATCACTCGGCTCCGATGAGAATACCGAAATCAATGGTCTGGTTATGGCCACCGGCACTCAGGGTATTATCGTGGCCGATAACTCTGGCGCGATATTTGCCTATAAGCCTACTGATTACTCTACGCTCAAGATTGGCGATGAGATCACCTTGGCCGGTACGACCGCCGAGCACAACAAGAGCTTGCAGATAGCGGCCGGATCAACCTTTACGGCTTCCGGCAACCGGGCTGTGACCTATCCCACACCCACTGTGCTGGATGGTGCTGCACTCGATGCCGAGATAGCACGCACCGATTTTCCCATTGCCAAATATGTGCAGTACACCGGTGTAGCAGCAATATCCGAAAAAAATATCAACGTCAAGGTTGATGGCGCTGCAACCGCACAGGGTTCGATCTATGGTTTCGACGATGCTTTGAAGGCTATGTTCACCGATGGTGAGACAGTAACCGTAGAGGGCTACCTCATCAACATTGCCGGTGGAAAATATTGCAATACCATTGTTACCAAGCTCAATGGCAAGGATGTATTCGCTCAGGCAGCTGCCAAAGCTCCGGCACGAGCTCCGCAGGTGGCAACCAAGAATCTCAATGCCGTTTATCAGTTCACCGGCACCAAATGGGTGTTAGCAACCGGATTCACCGCACTGAGTCATGCCGACTATCAGGCCATGGGCCGTAAGTACGACAATCTGGAGGATGATCAGCCTGCACAGTATATCCCAACCTTCGTGAAGACCAACTATCCTTATGCCCAGGAGGGTGACACGCGCTACATCGTATATGCTTTCTATACTTCGGACAAAACCACTATCGGCTGCATGCCGTTTGCCTACATCAAGGGTGAATGGACAGTCGACAATGGTGTGCGCGAGGAGACATCGCAGTTTGTGCGCTCAAACGGCAAATGGATGTACGACCCGAATGTGGAGATCACTCTGCCGGCAGGTAAGAGCCAGCCGCTCTCCACACTCTACTATCAGACCTGTGTCGACTATGTGAAGGATAATGTGCCCGATGGTGAAAAGTATGTTACCAAATATGGTACCAACGAGTACTACTCCGGCACATCGGCATACCAGGGTAATGTTGACCTTCGCGCTTCTGCAGCCAAAGCTCAGTATCCCGCTGTGTATGACGACATGACCAACGAAGAAGTTGTGGCTCTTGAAAAGACACGTTTCGAATCGGAGGTATTCCCGGCAGCCCTGAGCATTATCCATGCCGATGTTGCACCGGTAGCCGGGGTGGATGTGGTGTACACATTCAACTTCTATGCTTACGATGGCACCGATACCACTCCTTATAAGATACGTTACAAGGTGGTGGGCAAAGGTGAATTTGAATTCATGGATTGCACATGGAATAAGAAAGCCGATAAGGAAGAGGAATAATAGCTTTCTTATAGCTTGATACCCTTAAACGGGGTGCATGCACTTGTGAAAAAGTGTGTGCACCCCGTGTTTTTTTATTGATTTGACCGGGCGTTTGACTGAATTTGTTAGTGTAATAACTGAAAAAGTCGTAACTTTGCACCCGTTTTTTACCAATCGCGAGATTATTCACACATTCATGATTGATTATCTAAATTCAGGTACAATGCGCGCAAGAGTGCGCAAACTTATAATTTCACTATGCTTGTTCGCTGCGGTGTGTGTTTCGGCACTTCCCGGCAGTGCCCAGAGAGTGGCAGTTAAAACCAATCTTCTGGAATGGGCTACCATAACACCTAACCTGGGCGTGGAGGCTCGTCTGAGCCGCAGGTTGACGCTCGATGTGTCGATGACCGCCAACGCTATACCTCTGAAGATACATGACTACCGGTTGAACAACGTGCTTTTCCAGCCGGCTTTGCGCTACTGGTTCAACCGACCGATGGCACGCCATTTCGTATCGCTTGATTTCGTGGGAGGTATGTATAACTTACAGCTCGATACGCGTCGCTATAAGGGCGATGTGATAGGTGGCGGCATAGGCTACGGATATGCTTTGGTGCTCAACCGTCACTGGAATGTGGAATTTGAGGCGGCTGTTGGCATCGCGCGGCTTCATGGCTTCGACTGGCGAACATCCAACAAGATGCCTTCCGTACCCAACATGAGCAAGTGGGCTTTGGTTCCCATCAGGCTTGGTGTGAATTTCGCGTATGTGTTTAAATGATTGTGAGGATGAGTGATTTTCTAAAAAAAGCCGCTATAATAGCATTTGCCGGTGCTGCAGCTCTACAGATGCAGGCACGCATCATTACCGTTACAGGTAGGGTGACGGCTCAGAAAACCGGCGAGCCGATGCCCGCTGTGACCATATATGATGCCGACACCGACCGATTGATCGGGTCGACAAACGAAGAGGGATATTATCAGTTCGATGTGGATGATGCTTCGGTGCTTCTGTTCAGCATTCTCGGCAGTGAGGATATGATGGTGAACGTGGACGGACGCCAGCGCATCGATCTGGTGATGAATCCTACGGCTGTTGTGCTCGGTGAGGTGGTGGTGCAGGGTAAGCGTGTCACCAACATGGTACTGGCCGAACCCACCGACATTGATGTGAAGGGCAACTACCTGCATGTGAAGACACGCATGAAGGTGCCCCGCGAACTCTTTTCGTCAAGCGACCGCCTGATAGTTCAGCCCACCATATATAATGTGACGCGCAAGAAAACCACTTATCTTCGTCCGCTTGTTTTCGACGGATTCCGTTATGCCATCACTCAGGAGCGCATGCTCGACTGGAACCGCGATGCCGATCCGCTCACACCCTATGTGCAGGTGAAGAAAACCGGACGCCGGGTCGATGATGTCATCACTGTTAGCGACTCGGCTTATGTCGACAATCCTGCCGACGATTTCCGTTGCGACCTGTTCATGTCGCTCGAAAACTACAACCGGGTTTTCTACGTCGATACCACCACTATAGCGCGCGGTACGGTGAATCCGCTCCGGTTCCTGAATTACGAACTTGGTGGACAGTATGTTGATGAACTTACATTCCTCCCCAAGCCTGAGATGCAGCTGCGCGACACCAAGGGTGATGTGAACCTCACCTTCAAGGTGGGTAAGACCGACCTTGATATGTCGCTCGGTAACAACCGGAAGGAGATGGACGATCTGCTTGCGTTGCTGCACTCCATAGAGTCGAGCCGGAATATGGGACTCAAGAGTTTCCGTATTCATGGCACCGCATCGCCTGAGGGTAGGGTGGAGCACAACCGTAATCTTGCCACCAAGCGTGTGAATTCTGCTATGGATGTGATTGTGGGGCAACTCAGCGACATAACCCGTCGTCGCGCCGAAATCAATTCATCGGCATCTGTAGCCTCATGGTCCGACGTGGTCACGCTGATGCGTGCCGACAGCCTTATGGAGCAGGCTGATGAAGTGGACGCTATAATAAAGCGCTATCCCCAGTCGCCCGAGCGTCAGCAGAGCGCCATCCGTCGCCTGCCGTTCTACCGCACCATCGATACCGAATATCTTCCTCGTCTGCGAAAGGTGGAGTATGAGATAGTCACCTCGCAGTACCGCTATCTCACTGATCCCGAAATCGCTGAACTCTACCGCGAGAATCCGTCATCGATGTCGCGCTATGAATTCTGGCGCCTTTATTCGCTCGCCGATTCGCTGCCCGAGAAGGAGTCTATCATTCGCAAGGCTCTGGAGGTGCATCCCAGTTTCAATGTTGGCTTGACCGACCTCTCGGCGGTGCAGATTCTGAATGGTGAGCCTGATCCCTCCATACTTCAGCCCATCATGAATTCACGTCGGCCTATCCCCAATGCGTCGCGCCTCAACCAGGCCATATCGCTCATGGCTACCAACAGCTTTGCCTCGGCCGATTCGCTGGCGCAGCTTCTTCCCGACGAGAAACCGTATCATAAGGCAAAGATTTATGCACGTGCCACATCCGGACATTACGAAGAGGTGATCCAGGAGGTGTCGGAGGATTCTCCCTTCAATGAAGTGCTGCTGTTGCTTGCCATAAAGGCTAACGACAAGGCATGGCAGAAAGCCCAGAAACTTGGCAACTCGGCACGCGAGGAGTACATCAAGGCTGTGGCTGCAAACCGAGTGGATGAATACATGGCAGCCGTGACTCACCTCGAAAAAGCATTTGAACTTGATCCATCGCTGCGTGAAATAGCACGTGTGGATGGTGATGTGATTGATCTCCTTGAAGCTGATGAATAAAATGAAAAGAGAAATGACAATGAGGAGAACTGATATACGAAATATGATTCTTGCCGGTGTTGCGGCAATTATCGCTCCATGCAGCGCATACGCTGCAGTGGAAAATGCCGACAGCCAGTTCAATGCGCTCGACCATGTGCTTCAGAAACCGGCTCCCGCGCGCTTGTTCGAAAATAAACGGTTTGCTGACCACTCGTTCATCTCTATTGAAGGGGGAACCACGTTTGCCCGTTCGTCGCGCGGTGTGGCTCCGCTGTGGCACTCCACCGAGGATCCAGGCTACCGCTTGGGGCTCACTTTCGGCGATTGGGTAACACCGGTGCATGGCTGGCGTGTGAGTCTTAACGCAGGACGGCATCACGACACCAACCAGTACAACGCTTATTTCGGCGGGGTCGCGGCTGACTATATGCTCAATTTCACCCAACTACTCAAGGGTAACGACCCATCAGCCGTGTTCGAGCTGATAGGTACAGCCGGAGCTGAATATCAGCGTCTATATTCACATGTAGGATGGGGAAATCTTGGTGGTCTGCGTGTGGGACTTCAGGCACGCTTCAATGTGTCGCCATCCACATTCCTATATCTCGAACCGCGTTTCGGGGTGTATACCGATGGTCTCGACGGCGCGCGCTCATGGCAGCGTTACGACTGGGAGGCATCTATAATGATGGGTCTCGGCTACCGTGTGATCTGGGGGCCGAAACGCTACCGTGGAAAATATAAATTTGAGCAGAACTCAGCTGCCGACAATTTCTTCTATGGCATACAAGGAGGGGTTACGGCCACTTCACACCACGATCTGTTTCATAACCTGAGCGACCGCATTGGGGTGCAGGGTTCGCTTTTTGTCGGCAAATGGTTCTCGGCCTCGTCGGGTCTGCGCCTCACCGCCACGCTCGGCACCGCCGGAAAGGCCGACCACGACCTCACGCGCAAATTCATAGCGGCAGAGCTCGATTACATGCTCAATCTCAATTCGGCCTTCAATGGCTACCGGCCTTTCTCGCGCTTCGAATCGAACATTGCTATAGGTCCGGCCATGATCTATACCAACGGCAGCAAGCATAAGTTTTTCCCCGCGCTCGGTGCCGGATGGCAACTGATGTACAACACCGAGATGGGACTGGGTATATTCCTCGAACCGCATCTGTGGATTACCGGAAGCCGCTTCCTGTTCCGCGAGGACTCGAAGTATTCACCGTTCGACGTGGTGACATCGCTCAATCTCGGCATACAGTATCGTATCGACGGATATAACCGCCGTCGCAAGGGGTATGATAAGTCGAACGACTACCGCGATTTCCTCGCCTCGAACCGTTGCTTTATGTCGGTGGCCGCCGGTGCTTTCACACATAGCAAGAAGTTTGCCCGAACTGTGGCATTCTATGGAGGTGTGGGCCGATGGTTCACTCCGTATTCGGCATGGCGCCTCGGATTCGACTACGAGTTCTTCAACCGTCCGGAGAAATATATGAGCTTGAGTCTCGACGCCGACTATATGCTCAGCCTCTCCACGCTCACTGCGGGAGTGAATCCCGACCGTGTGTTCGATCTCTCATTTGTGGTAGGTGGTCAGCTCGGCATAAGCCATTATAAACAGGGCAATCATGTGCTGGCCGGTATCAAGGGGGCTTTGAACGGAAGGTTCAATATCTCGCGGTCGCTCGATCTCTTCCTCGAACCCGCTGTGATAGCGCAGCATATGCCGGGATATGATGGCCGGACTTTCAAGCCGCAATTCCGCTTCATGGCCGGTATCACCTACAAGCTTGGTGCGGCAGCCCAGAAGGGCGACCACAGCGCGGGCGACAAGGCCACCTTCGTATCGCTTGCGGGTGGACCGAGCCTGTTCAGCGAAACCATTCTCAGCCATAAGCTGCGCAGAGCCGGGGGTGGATTGCAAGTGGCAGTGGGCCGATGGTTGTCGGATAACTCCGGTCTGCAACTCGGCTACGACTATGATTGCGTGGTGTTGCCGAAGGCAAAGGATGTGAATCTGTCGACACTTCACCTCGACTATATGCTCAACCTCTCGCAGTTGTTTGAGCCGAAGCCCGACCGCGTGTTCAGCATAACACCGAGAATAGGTGCGGGTGTGGCATGGTCGTCGTCAAAGGGTTCTGGCACAGGATTCTCGCTGCTCGGAGGCGTGAAATTCGGCTGGCGTCTGCCGTCGGACATCACATTGTTTACCGAGCCGTCCATGACACTTTGGCAAGTGAAGATGTGCCGTTACCGAGGCAATAGCCACAACTATGTGGGTGTAGGCCGCCTCAATGTCGGAGTAACATATAATTTCTAATTCACCTTACTATAAACAACGGCGCGGCATCTGAATAAGATGCCGCGCCGTTGTGATTTTGTGGAATGTGAAATGGCGATTAGTGGAGGAAGAGGCAGGCGTCGCCGTAGCTCAGGAAGCGGTAGCCTGAGTCGAGGGCATGATCGTAGATTGCACGCCAGTCGTCGCCAATGAAAGCGGATACCAGCAGCAGCAGGGTGGAGCGCGGCTGGTGGAAATTGGTGATGATGCCATCAACCACACCGTAGCGGTAGCCCGGAGCAATCATCAGACGTGTCGATGCTACCAATCGGTCGCAGCCATTCTGATGCAGCACGCGGGCGAGTGTGGTGAATGCCTCGGCGCGCAAAAGATGCGGCAGCTCGGGATTGTAAGGAGCCCATTGAGGTAGTTCGTCGGGGATTGATCCGTCAACGGCGGCCATCCGTCCCATTTGATATAGTGTTTCGAGCGTGCGCACCGATGTGGTGCCCACAGCAAAGACAGGACGATCTGTTGCTGCGATTTCCTCGATGAGTGCTCTGTCAACGGCAATGAATTCGCTGTGCATATGGTGCTCGCCGATGGTGTCGTTTTTTACCGGCTGAAAAGTGCCTGCACCCACATGGAGTGTGAGCTCACGCCGTGCAATGCCTCGGTTGTCGATGTCGCTGAGCACGCGGTCGGTGAAGTGGAGACCTGCCGTTGGAGCAGCCACAGAGCCTTCAACGTGAGAGAAGATGGTCTGATAGTCGGTTGTGTCGGTCTGCTCTGTGTTGCGATTCAGATATGGCGGGATGGGAATCTCTCCGGCAGCCTCAATAATTTGTGAGAAAGTTGGGCTGTCGGAACCATCTGCCGTATGCCAGCTGAAGCGTACGATCGACGACGCATCAATCTGCTCCACGCGCTCGGCGCTGAGTATTACCTCCGTGTTGCCGAAGGTGAGGCGTTGTGAGAGCGTGCCACTCTTCCACCGCTTGGAGTTGCCCACAAAGCAGAGCCATTCACAGCTGTCGGTGGTGGCGAAATTCACGGCATAGTCGACGGGGCGGTGCGGTTCGAGGCAGAAAATTTCAATCAGTGCACCGGAACCGTCGGCTCCCTTGCGGAAACGGAGTCGCGCATTAATCACACGCGTGTTATTGTACACAAGCATTGCACCGGCCGGGAGCAGAGAGGGGATATCGGCAAAGAGGTGATCGGCGACAGAGCCATCGTTTCGGCGCACCAGCAGTTTGCATTGGTCGCGCTCGGCGAGCGGATGTTTGGCTATGCGCTCATCGGGCAGGGGGTAGTCGTACTGGTCTATTCTGATCTCTTGTATCATTTTCTAATAATAAAAGGAGTGCAAAATTACCCTTATTAACGCAAATTCACAATATGAAACTGCGCGTTACTTTGCAAATGGAGATAAAATTCACTACTTTTGTCGCTGATTTAAGCTCGAAACAAAAATGAAAGGCAATATAAGCAAACTTGCAATGGCCATTTTGGGCCTTCTGATGTTCGTCACCGCACCCTCGGCTAAGGGGGAATTCCGCTATGGTCCCACAGCCGGTGTTGATATCACAACGCTAAATTTCAAGCAGGATCTGTTCACTGTCGACAAGTCGGTGGGCTATTCGGCCGGTATAACTGCCGAGATGATGTTTCCGGGCGTAGGGTTCGGTATTGACTTTGGCCTGATGTATGAACAGCGCGGAGCCACGCTTCATATGGGTGAACGTGAACTATGGCAGTGGCAGGGCTACGATGCCCCGCGCTCTTATCTTCACTATATGGTGCTCCCGATTCACCTCCGTTTTAAATACACTCGCCTGGGTGGACTCGAGGAGAAGATTGCTCCGTTTATATATGCCGGTCCGTCGTTCGGATTTTTGCTGGCACACAATCGTCTCCCGGCCATGAAATATGCCGGTGGCGAAGTGGGCGTTGATATAGGTATCGGTGTCGAACTGTTCGAACATCTGCAGGTGTCGGGAAGTTGGACATGGGGTGCTACCTATGCGCTCAAAACTAAAATACTCACCGACTTCAGCGCTCGCAACAGCACCTGGGCGGTGCGTGTGGCATGGCTCTTCTGATGCGTCGCTGCCTTTGGATATTTCTGATGTGCCTGTGCTCGGCTGTAGGCATCAGGGCGCAGATCAACACCGATCAGGTGATGCGGATAGGGCGCAATGCGCTCTATTTTGAGGACTATGTGCTTTCCATCCAGTATTTTAATAGCGTGATTGGTGCAAAACCATATCTTGCCCAACCCTATTTTTTTCGTGCTCTTGCAAAGTTTTATCTTGAAGACTACCAAGGCGCCGAGGCCGATGCCTCGAAGGCGTTGGAGCTGAATCCGTTTATAGGCGATGCCTGGGAACTGCGTGGTGTTGTGCGCCAGAATATGGGGCGCACCGAAGAGGCGGTGGCCGATTACGATAAGGCTCTTGAAATGTCGCCTGTTAATCGCGGCATTTTGTTCAATAAAGCTCTTGCGCTTGAGGATATAAAGGAGTATGAGCGTTCGCAGACGGCATTCGACAAACTGCTGGAGATGCATCCCGGCTTTGCCGACGGCTATTTAGGACGCGCCAAGATGCTTCTGGCCAAAAAGGATACAGTGGCTGCTGTGGCCGATATTGATCATGCCCTTGAGATCGATCCCAATGCCGTGAACGGCTATGTGATGCGTGCCGACATCGCCATCAGTGGCGCAGGCGACTATGCCAAGGCACTTGAGGATATGAACCGTGCCATCAAGCTGCAGCCCCAATATGCCGGATTTTATATCAACCGCGCATTCTTGCGTCATGAGCTCGACGACTATACAGGCGCGATGGATGATTACGACTATGCATTGCAGCTCGATCCGCTGAACACCATGGCGATGTTCAACCGCGCCATGCTTCGTGCCGAAGTGCACGACTATAACCGCGCCATCGACGACCTCAACAATGTTGAGAAGCTCAATGGCTCGAGTTTCCGCACACTCTACAACCGTGCCATACTCTACAAAGAGATAGGTGAATACACAAAGGCATTGGCCGATGTGGACCGCGTGGTGGAGGCCTATCCCGAACTTGCAGCAGCATATTTCATGCGTTTCGACATACGCCGGGCCATGGGCGAGCGGAATGCAGCCAAGGCCGACTACGACCGTTCTGTGGCGTTGGCCAAGCGCAAGGTACAGGTAGTTCCGGGTTCGGATGGAGAGATGGATGTGATTGCTGCTGCCGAAGGGCAGGAGGGTGAGGATCAGGAATCGGTGGCACGCCGCTTCACCTCGCTCATCACCATAGCCGACAATGCCGAGGTGGAGCAGGAATACAACAACAAGTCGATACGAGGCAAGGTGCAGGATCGCAATTCGGCCGTAGAGCCTGAGCCGATGTTTGCCATTGCTTATTACTCATCGCCTACCGAACTAAAGCCTTCGGGCGATTTTATACGTGAGGTGACCGAACTCAATAATTCGCGCATGCTACGCTATGTGCTGCAGGTTACCAATCATGAACCCACAATAAGCGATCAGGAAGAGATAAACCGTCATTTTTCGTCAATCGACTATACCACATCGTATCTGTCAACCCACAAAGCACGCCCTATCGACTATTTCTCGCGCGGTATGGACTATATGACAGTGCGTAACTTCCAATCGGCTATTGCCGACTTCACCAAGGCTGTGGAGCTCGAGCCCGACTTTACATTGGCTTGGCTGATGCGCGGTGTGGCACGATATCGCGAACATCATGCCTCACCGACTGACAATGAGCAGAAGCATGGCTTGGCTACCGATGTTAACCGTCTGGTGATTGATGATTTCAACCGGGTGGCAGACCTCTCGCCCGACATGGCAGTGGTGTATTATAATCTCGGAGTGGTTTATGCAGGGATGCACGACTACGACCGGGCTGTGGAGCAATTTACCCGCGCATTGCAATTGAAGCCCGACTTTGGCGAGGCTTTCTACAACCGTGGCTACTGCTACCTGAAATTAGGTAATCGTAAGGCCGGAACGGCCGATCTGAGTCGCGCCGGCGAACTTGGTGTGGTGCCTTCTTACAATCTTCTCAAGCGAATGGCACGATAATTGGCTAAAAATTGTTAACTTTGCAAAAATCTTTTTAAGAAAGACATACCAGACGATTAAACCTATTTATTATCAGATTTTTTAAGAATGAATATCAAGTATTGGGTTCCCGTCTTCACTATAGGATTGGGACTCGGCCTCACGGCGTGTATCGACGACAAGTACGACTTGTCGGACATAGACTCAACCGTTCAGGTCAATGTTAAGGATCTTGTGATCCCGGTAAACATCGATGTGATTAAAATGAGCTCAATCCTCAAAGTGAAAGAGGGTGACAAGATTCAAATCATTGATGGAAAGTACACTGTGGTTGATTCGGGAAATTTTAATTCCGATGCCATTAATGTGGCTCGTATCGAACTCGAACAGCCGGTAATTGACCCAACTGTTTCAACCATCAACCTGGTAAACGGCGGGGGCGAGGTGCTCCCCTCAGGCGAATATGTGTTGGGCGAATACAGCATCGGCTCCGATCCGTCGAACTTCACTTACGACGATACCAAACTCGATGACGCTATTATCGATATAGATTCGCTCGTTGTGCCGATGACTTTGAGCATGACCGTGACCACCGGCAATCTGCACACATTTGCCGATAAGCTCAGTTTCCGCGATGTGGTTGTGCAACTTCCGGCAGGCATGGATGTAACCGATGCAGCCGGTGGCTCTTACAACCCCACAACCGGCGAACTGAGTATCGCACAGTTCGATGTAACGAGTCGCAGCATGGTTGTTGAGGTGAAAGCCTCGGCTTTCGACTTCAAGAAGGTGGGTGGCGTGATCAACACACATGCCGATGGCTCGAAGTATGCCACTATCAAAAACTCCTGCTATGTGAAGAGCGGAATTGTTAAGGTGTTGAGCAACAACAGTACACCCGTCACCCTCCCCAACAGCATTGATATGGACACACAGTTTGCCCTCAGCAATCTCGTTGTAGCGGCGTTTACCGGAACGATTGAATATAACCTTGAGGGTGTGGACATCGAATCAGTTGACTTGGCCGATCTCCCCGACGTGTTCTCTCAGCAGGGCACATCGGTGCGACTTGCCAATCCGCGTATCTATCTGCATGTCGACAACCCCCTTCAGCGTTACGGCCTCACGTTCGACCTTGGATTCTCACTTGTGTCGCACAGCCGTTACACCAACCTGTCGGTAACTAACTCCATTGATGACGGACGCTTTGCTATCGGTACATCAAATGCTTCGGGCCTCTATAACTTCTGCCTCGCACCGCAGCCCGATGGTGGCATATCCGGATATGAAAATGCAGCACCGGTGAAGTTTACATCGCTGAGCAATGTGCTTGATGCCGATGGTATACCGCAGTCGATATCAATTTCGCTCAACGATCCTAAAGTCCCGGCATCGCGGGTAAGCAAACTGCAGCTCGGCTCCGACCTCGGCTCTGTTGACGGCCGCTACAAATTTTTGGCACCGCTCGAGTTGCTCGACCAATCGGTGGTGGTTTACCGCGACACACTCGATGGCTGGGGCAGCGACGATCTCGACCATGTGACAATCCAGACACTCGACATCAATCTTAATGTGTCGACCGACATGCCTATGAAGGCAAAACTCACCGGTTACCCCATCGACAGCGAAGGCAACCGCATTGGCAATGTAGCGATTGAAGGCGCCGACATTGATGTGAAGGCAAAGAATCAGCCGGTGAAGATTCACTGCACCGGTGAGATTACCCACCTCGACGGTATTGTATTTGAGGCAGTAGTTACAGCTGAGGGCGACCCCGAAGTGCTCTCCACCGATATGTCGATGACACTCACCGATGTACGTCCGGTAGTTAATGGTTATTATCGCAAAAAACTCTAAATCCAATGAAAGCATACATCAAATATATATTGCCGCTCGTTGCTGCGGCGTGCACACTGGGTGTTTCGGCACAGAATACACAGTCGGGTTACTTTGTCGACAATTACACTTATCGTTTTCAGATGAATCCCGCCATGGGCAACGACAAGGGGTTTGTGGCCATGCCCGCATTAGGCAACCTCAATTTAGGTGTTCATGGCAACCTGCATCTCACCGATGTGCTGTATAATGTGGATGGCAAGACCACTACGTTTCTCAATCCGTCGGTGTCGGTGAGCGAGGTGATGGGTAACATCGACGACATGAATCGTCTCGGCGGCACTGAGCGAATCAATATCCTGTCGGCCGGATTCAAGGCTTTCGGTGGATACAACACCGTGAATGTAAATGCCCGTGTTGATTTTGGTTTGAAGTTGCCGCGCGCACTCTTCTCACTGCTGAAGCAGGGCATCGAAAACAAGACTTATGACATAGACGGTGTGGGCGCGTTTGCAAATGCCTACGCTGAAATAGGTTTTGGCCATTCGCGCGACATCACCAAGGAGATACGCGTGGGTGGTACGTTGAAATTCCTCTTGGGCGGCGGTAATATGAATGCACAGTTGAAAAATGCCCAACTCGCCCTCGGCACCGATTCGTGGAGCGTGACCTCAGATGCCAAGATTGAATCGAGCATCAAGGGGCTCACTTACGATCAGTCGACAAACAAGCACACCGGTCACGAATATGTGAGCGGCATGGATATCGACAGCCCCGGACTCAATGGCTTTGGTATGGGCTTGGATCTGGGCGCGGTATATACTCCGAAAGCACTCCGCGACTGGTCGTTCAGTCTCGCGCTGCTCGATCTCGGCTTCATTCACTGGAATAACAATATGCTTGCCACCACTCATGGTGTGAAGAGGTTTGAAACCGACCGCTATACATTCAATGTCGACGACGATGCGCCAAACAGCTTCGATCGCGAGAAGGATAAGATACGTGATGATATCAGCGCACTCTACGAACTTGAGGATGCCGGCGACCAGGGTGGACGCACCACCATGCTCGGAGCCACAATGAATGTAGGCGCTGAATACACGCTGCCGGTTTATCGAAAGCTCAAGTTCGGCTTGCTCAACACCACACGCATCCAGGGTGATTACTCCTGGACAGATTTCCGGCTCTCGGCAAATATTATGCCGGTGAAATGCTTCGGAGCGTCGGTGAACATGGGTGCCGGAACACTCGGAATGTCGTTCGGTTGGATGGCTAATGTGTCGATAACAGGCTTCAATTTCTTTGTTGGCATGGACCATACTCCCACCAAACTTGCCAAGCAGGGTGTGCCTCTGTCGAGCAACATGCAGATGAACCTCGGCTTGAACTTCATGTTCTAAAAAATCCCGATTTATCGGGATTTAACAAGATAAATCGTGATTAATCAGGAGGTTTCCGGTTAATCACGATTTTTTTTAGTAATTTTTTTCGTTGGCAAGGTTCCAGAGGTTGAGGTATGCAGCGCGGGTTATGTCAACGGTCTTGGGCCAGTTTATCAGCTCGGTGTGGTCGGAGGGCATGTGATAGTCGGGGTGCCAGTCGGTGTGATACCAGATTATTGGAATGTCGCGTTTGGCAAATGACCCCTGGTCGCCACCACCCACAGGGCGATCCCATGCACGGTAGTCGGGCTTTAGATTCAGCTTATAGGTTGAAATGTCGTTTCGCAGCCATTTCTCAAAAGCAGGGTGAGCCTCGGTGTAGAAATACACCACATGCTCCGGTTGGTCCGGCTTGTTGTTGCGTCCTATCATATCGAAGTTCAAGTAACCCTTGATTTGGCTGAGGTCGGGGTAGGACAGTACGAAGTGCTCCGAACCCACAAT
>JAAGKN010000387.1_pt1 | contig 50541 bp, 48 predicted proteins | sample 6206371 | NCBI WGS metagenome assembly JAAGKN01 (sample SAMN11533720, study PRJNA540317) | gut metagenome | isolation source: fecal pellets from male and female animal of same cohort | host: Peromyscus leucopus | place: USA:CA | collected 2017 | reverse complement strand
CTGGTCACGGAGTGAACAGTAACTAGTAATTGATAAGTCAACCCCCAATATTTTATGGATGCATTCGGTTTTGACTTATCCGATGAGATAGTGTAAAATGACAGACGGGGCGGGGTGCCGCAAACTTAGAGATATGCAGAAATGAGGAGAAAGATGGACAGAAAGTTAAAAGTAGGTATCCTTGGCGGTACTGGAATGGTAGGACAGAGATTTATTTCATTGTTGGAGAATCATCCCTGGTTTGAGGTGGCTGTGATTGCCGCCAGCCCACGCAGTGCCGGAAAGCCTTATGAGGAGGCGGTGAAGGGACGCTGGAAGATGCAGTCCCCGATGCCAGAGGCGGTCAAGAGGATTGCTGTAGAGGATGTGAGCAATGTAAACGAGGTGGCAGCGAAGGTCGATTTTGTGTTTAGCGCTGTCGATATGACAAAAGATGAGATTAAGAAGATTGAAGAGGCGTATGCAAAGGCGGAGACACCGGTGGTTTCGAACAACAGCGCACACAGGTGGACGCCGGATGTGCCTATGGTTGTGCCGGAGCTGAATCCTGAGCATTTTGAAGTGATCGAGGCACAGAAAAAGCGCCTTGGCACGTCCAGGGGATTTATCGCGGTAAAGCCAAATTGTTCTATCCAGAGTTATACTCCGGCGCTTACTGCGCTGAAAAAAGCGGGATTTGAGCCGAAAACAGTTGTGGCGACAACTTATCAGGCGATTTCCGGCGCTGGCAAAACATTTCAGGACTGGCCGGAGATGGAGGGGAATATTATCCCATTTATCGGCGGGGAGGAAGAAAAGAGCGAGCAGGAGCCGTTGCGCATTTGGGGGCATGTGGAGAATGGTGAGGTGGTAAAGGCGGATGGACCGTTGATCACAACACAGTGTATCCGCGTTCCGGTTTTGGATGGCCATACTGCGGCTGTGTTTGTCACTTTTGAGGATGGGAAAAAACCTGACCGTGAGCAGATTTTGAAGGTATGGCAGGAGTTTAAGGGACTGCCGCAGGAGTTAGAACTGCCGAGTGCGCCAAAGCAGTTTATCCAGTATCTTGAGGATGATGATCGTCCGCAGGTGTCTTTGGATGTGGACTTCGAGAATGGTTTTGGCGTGTCCATGGGACGACTGAGGGAGGATACGCTTTTTGACTGGAAATTTGTCGGCCTTTCTCACAATACCGTTCGCGGGGCGGCGGGAGGTGCAGTGCTGACCGCGGAACTTCTAACCGCACAGAAATATATTACGGTAAAGGGGTAAAGTCTGCGAACATAAATTTGGCAGCTTGCCTGGAGATGAACCGCTGAGGCGGTATGGAGGATGATGATGGCAAATAATAAATACAGGATTTTGGTGAAGGGAGTTGTTCAGAACGGAGAAGGGAAGTATTTAACTGTCCAAAAGTGGTACGATGATAATATTGCAGAACCATACCAGTGGGAGTTTGTGGACGGGGAGGCAGAATTCGGGGAGTCACCGGATTCTGCAGTGCTTCGTGTGATCCATGAGCAGACAGGACTTACTTCGGTGATGCAGCGCATTCTTTATACTTGGACATTTATGATTGGTTCAGAGTGTAACCTTGGTCTGGCGTATCTTTGCCTGACGGACATGGACGAGGATGCAGTGATTCTTTCAGAAGAGCTTCATGAGGCTAAGTGGATCGATGCGGAGGAGTTTTCGGACTATATCAATAATAAAAAGATGTTGGAAGATCTGGAGAACGCGGAGATCTATTGACGATGAGTAGTGCATCTGCTATGGCAGGTAATTGTGCGGAGATGGTTTTGCCACCTGACGGGGAGGCTGGATGATTTCTGCCAATCGCCCGGCATGGCAGATGCCCTTTGTCTATTATGGTTATAGATTGAAAAATCCTTCTAAGGCTGCAAAAGACGCACCCTAAGAAGGACTACGGTTTCAATCTTGGAAAAACGCAAAGGCAGCGTTTTTCACAGCAAATGTATTTGCTTGGCTATTTGTGCCGCAAAAGGCGCGGCATGGGGATTAGTGTGAAAAATTTGTTTGCGCCCAAATTCGCAGGCTGAGCAAGAATGGGGGATTTATATGGGTAAAATACTGATTAAGCGGGGAAGGGTAATCAATCCGGCAGATGGACTGGATAAAATCTGTGATGTGCTGATCTGTGATGGAAGGATTTCGGAGATCGGGGAGGGTATTTCCGCTGGTGCAGATATGGTGATTGATGCGAAGGACAGGGTGGTAATGCCAGGGTTTATTGATTTGCATGTGCATTTGCGTGAGCCGGGATTTGAATACAAGGAAACGATTGAGACAGGGACGAGGGCGGCCGCCCATGGCGGCGTGACGACAGTCTGTCCGATGCCGAATACGAATCCGGTGATTGACCGCCCGGAACGTGTGAGAGATCTCATCGAGAGGGCAAAAAATGCTCCGGTGCATGTGCTGCCTGTCGGAGCCGTGACGGTTGGCCAGGAGGGAAAAGAGGTCGCAGATATTTCCGGCATGTGCAGGGCTGGTGCGGTCGCGGTCAGCGAGGACGGCAAATCGGTTATGGATACGCGGGTGTACCGCGAAGGGCTTATGCAGGCGGCGGAATGCGGTATTCCGGTATTCGCCCACTGTGAGGATAAGAGTCTGGTGGACGGCGGGGTGATGAATGCTGGCAAAAGGGCAGAGGAGCTTGGGCTGCCGGGAATCACAAATGCGGTGGAGGACGTGATCGTGGCCAGGGATATTCTGATGTCAAAGGAGGCAGGAAACAGGATTCATCTCTGTCATTGTTCTACAAAGGATAGTGCGGCGCTGGTTGAATTTGCAAAGAATCAGGGGCTTCCGGTAACCGGTGAAGTATGCCCGCACCATTTTACGATGTCGGATGATGAGATTACGGAAGACCATGGGCGGTTTAAGATGAACCCGCCCCTTCGGAGCAGAGAGGATGTACAGGCTCTGAAAAAGGCATTGAGTGCAGGCATTATGGATGTGATTTCTACCGATCACGCGCCGCATGGTGAGGAAGAGAAGAATCAGTCGATGAAAAGGGCGCCGTTTGGCATCGTGGGTTTAGAGTATTCTTTTGCCATGGGCTATACGGAGTTAGTGAGGACAGGCTGCCTTTCATTGCCGCAGCTGGTCGAGAAGATGAGTGTGAATCCGGCAAAGGTACTGGGGATTGATAAGGGGAATATTGCCGTGGGGAAGACGGCAGATGTGGTGATTGCGGATATTTCCGAGGAGTATGAGATTGATCCGGAAGAGTTTTTCTCTAAGGGGAAAAATACTCCGTTTGCCGGAAAAAAGGTTTACGGAAGGATATTGACGACGATTGTGGATGGAGAGATCGTTTATTCTGTATGATAAGGGCTGCTTTTCGTTGATGCAGGCAGCTTTGCTGGCTGGTTTTACGCATGGCGTTTAGGACGGCCTTGAATAGTAGCTATGGGAATTTTTTGAACAAGTTTGTGTTTATGCGTACTCGGCACAAATTGGTGTAGAACGAAGAATGTGCGCAGAAATGGGGATTTATATGATAAATAAATTGATTGCGGAGATTAAGAAAAAAAATGCGCCGGTTGTCGCCGGTTTGGATCCGATGCTTGATTATGTTCCAGGGTGGATAAAGGAAAAGGCGTTCATGGAGCACGGTGAGACGCTGGAGGGCGCCGCGGAGGCAATATGGCAGTTTAATAAGGGAATTGTTGATGCCATATATGACCTGATTCCGGCGGTAAAGCCACAGATTGCCATGTATGAGCAGTTTGGGATTCCGGGAATGGAGGCATTTAAGAAGACGGTGGATTATTGCAGGGAAAAGGGGCTTGTTGTTATCGGTGATATCAAGCGCGGCGATATCGGTTCTACTTCTGCGGCATATGCGGCCGGGCATCTTGGAAGGGTTGCCGTGGGGAGTAAGTTTTACTGTGGTTTTGCTGAGGATTTTGCGACGGTGAATCCTTATCTCGGAAGTGATGGCGTAAAGCCTTTTATTGATGTGTGCAGGGAAGAGAAAAAGGGAATCTTTGTCCTGGTTAAGACATCCAACCCGTCCAGTGGCGAGTTTCAGGACCGAAAAATAGACGGAACACCACTTTATGAACTGGTGGGCAGAAAGGTTGCGGAGTGGGCAGAGGGGTGCATGGGCGATGAATATAGTTATGTAGGCTGTGTGGTAGGTGCTACCTATCCTGAGATGGGAAAGGTGTTAAGAAAGGTAATGCCCAAAAGCTATATCCTGGTACCAGGTTATGGTGCACAGGGAGGCACGGCAAAGGACCTGGCGCCATATTTTAACGAGGATGGTCTGGGAGCTATCGTAAATTCATCCAGAGGTATTATTGCGGCGTATAAGAACGATGCCTATACAGAATTTGGTGAGGAGAATTATGCGGATGCCTCACGCCGGGCGGTGGAGGATATGATCACAGATATCCGTCAGGTGATTTAAGGCATGGCTGGACGGAGCACTGGGTGTGTGTTTCAGCGCTTAGTTAGTATGATTTGTGGCTGGAAGATTGATGATAGGCCCGGTTTTGGAGGCGTCCGGGGTGTTGTCGGAGAAATGGAAAAGGAGCGGAAAAATGCCAGAATCAGGGAAGAAAAAAAGTATAGCAACCGTTAGCAGCCAGGAGATGCTTTCTGAGGGAATCTACAGCATGTGGCTTTCCTTCCCGAAGGAGCAGGATGTGGCGGCTCCGGCGGTTCCGGGGCAGTTTGTTTCATTGTATTGCCAGGATAGAAGCCGCCTGCTGCCGCGGCCGATCAGTATTTGTGAGATTGACCGGGACAGCAGAAGCCTGCGGATCGTATATCGTGTAGCGGGTGCAGGAACCAGGGAATTTTCGGGACTGGCGGCGGGGGATAAGATTGCCGTTGTGGGGCCGCTTGGCAATGGTTTTTCGCCAAAGAAGGGGAGGAGCATACTGATTGGCGGTGGGATTGGAATTCCGCCGATGCTTGAATTGGCAAAAACTTTGTCGGGTGATGTGCATGTTGTGCTTGGTTACCGGGACAGCGGCCTATTTCTGAAAAAAGAATTTGAACAATATGCGGCAGTACATGTCTCTACGGAGGATGGAAGCGCGGGGATAAAGGGAAATGTCATTGACGTCATCCGGTCTGAGGGATTGGAGGCGGATACCATCTATGCCTGCGGCCCCCTGCCGATGCTGCGGGGAGTAAAGTCATTTGCGGAGGAAAAAGGAATTCCTGCGCAGATTTCTATGGAAGAAAAAATGGCGTGTGGGATTGGTGCATGCCTTGCCTGTGTGTGTGAGTCAAAAGAAAAGGACGCGCATAGCAATGTCAATAATAAACGTGTCTGTAAGGATGGGCCGGTTTTTGATGCGCAGGAGATAGAACTGTAGAACGCTGTTTACCGTCAGGCGCAGCCGCCGGCAGCGCTGATGGCAAAAGACGCTGGCTGATCAATGCAGGACAGCGCGGAAATGAGGGTTAAATAAGATGAATCTTTCTGTTGATTTTGCGGGAATTACCATGAAGAATCCGGTGACAACAGCGTCCGGGACATTTGGTTCCGGTGCAGAATACGATGAATTTGTTGATCTGGGTGCTTTGGGGGCGGTGACGACGAAGGGCGTAGCGAGCGTTCCATGGCCGGGAAATCCTACGCCGAGAATCTGTGAGACCTATGGCGGGATGCTAAATGCCATCGGTCTTCAAAATCCGGGGATTGACCTGTTTATCCAGCGGGATATCCCTTTTTTGCGGCGGTATGATACCAGAATTATTGTTAATGTCTGCGGCCGGACACCGGAGGATTATGTGCAGGTGGCAGAGAGGCTTGCCGCGGAGGATGTGGATTTGTTGGAAATCAATATTTCCTGTCCGAATGTCAAAGCGGGCGGCATTGCGTTTGGGCAGGACCCCAAACAGGTGGAAACGATTACCCGCCGGATTAAGGATGCGGCAGGGCAGCCGGTGATGATGAAGCTGAGCCCGAATGTGACAGATATTACAGAAATAGCAAAAGCTGCGGAGGCCGGGGGAGCAGACGCAATTTCCTTAATCAATACGCTGACCGGAATGAAGATTGACATTAATCGCCGTACATTTGCGCTGGCAAATAAGACAGGGGGGATGTCCGGCCCTGCGGTTAAGCCGGTGGCCGTTCGTATGGTATATCAGGCAGCGCATGCGGTCGGGATTCCTGTTCTTGGAATGGGGGGGATCTGTACGGCCGAGGACGCGCTGGAGTTTATTATGGCGGGTGCATCCATGGTGGCGGTAGGAACGGCAAACTTCAATAACCCGACGGCTACGGTGGATGTTTTAGAGGGAATCAGGGCATTTATGAAAAAAAATGGAGTGAAGGATATCCGTGAGCTGATCGGCTGCGTAGAGTAGAAAGCCGCCAAAGGCGGCAGGGAGGTTGAAATGAGGAGAAGAATGATTAAGGTGACGGAGCAAATCATGCGCCTGGAGCAAGTGCATTCTGTAGGGGTCATTGGCGATCCAGGCTGTGAGGGACTCGGTACATATAATATGAAGGTGTATGCGGGCGCCCTGGAGGAGTGTGGCAAAGATGACATTACCCTGATTGCGGGAGATCTTGTGCCTGCAGGGAACAGCCACTATTATCAGGTAATTCAGGAAATTACCGAAGCATTGGCGGGAAATGACATATATACGCTCAGGGGCAACCATGATACGGGGGAATATTCAGAGTATTTTGGGCAGAAAAATTATGCACTGCTTATGGAACGGTTTGCAGTGGTTATTTTGGACAATGCCGCCCGTTCTTTTGAGGAGGAGGGATTGGAACTTTTATCACAGGTGCTGGCAATGGATGAGGTCAGACAGGTGATCATTGCGTTCCATATTCCGGTTCCGAACCACTTTATTTTAAACTGCGTTTCTGAGGATGAATTTTCCCGTTTAAAGAAGGCATATGGGCCATGGAAAGATAAGGTGAAATATCTGCTGTGCGGCCATGTCCATTCACGGTTTGAGGATCAGGTGGATGGCATTCCGCTGATCTGTACAGGTGGCGGTGGAGCGATGATCGAAGATGTCTCAAAAGAAATCCGCGCATGTGATGTAGAGCACCATGTCGTACATTTTTATGAAGAGGAGGGAGAGTTAAAATACCGCATTTCTGATCTGCCGGAAGGATGTTATGCGCGGGAGCGGGAGGATGTGGTACTGAACCGATACTTGCAGGAAACCGTACAGGGTGAATTGATGGCGCATTTTAAATATATGATGTTTGCGGACCGGGCGTCGCGCAGGGGTATGGAACGGATCGCGGCATTATTTCGTGCGCTGGCGGCTTCGGAATATTATCATGCACGTAATTTTTATTCTGTTCTTGAAAGCCCGCCGCCATTTATGAAATCGGTTGAGACTTATGTTCCGGGGGAAAAGTTTGAATACGAATATCTGTATAAGATGCTTGCGTCCTATGCAGGCGAGCATCATAGTCCTTTGGCGGGTCAGGCATATAGGAGTGCTGCTTCCGCAGAAAAAGAACATGCGGAGCTTTTGCAGCAGGCGGTTGATCCGGATAAATTTGGCGAGGCGGTGATCTATGTCTGCCCGATATGCGGGCATGTGATGACCGATGAAACCGATGTGGACAGGTGCCCGGTGTGTGGGGGGCCTAAACGACAGTTTGAAGCCTATCAGTAGTCAAAAATCCTCGAATTTAGCCAATGAGTGAATAGTAATGTGAATAGTGTTACTATTCACGGCCGTTCTAAACAACATGCGTAAAACCAGCCGGCGATGCCGTCTGTAGCTGCAAAACCAGCAGCTTTTGTTTTACTTATGTCGTTTAGAACAGCCTGCACGCTAATTTCATACAATAATCAGTCTCTTACGTGCAAGCACGACGAGACTGTTTATTGTATGAAATTAGCCGTGAATAGTAACTGAATAATAACAAAAATTACAAATTGACAAAAAACTATTGCTTTTCTGTTAAAAAAGGTATACAATTAGGACAGTAAAAAAAGACAGCGATGTTCGTCGTGAGAAGGTTAGGGAGGAGGTTGGTATGCGTAAGAAATCCCATATATCCTTGGCTCGGTATTTGATGAATAGTGAAGGGATGGAGATGATTAAGCATCACAAAGGGGCATTCTACATTGGCAGTGTATTGCCGGACTGCGTTCCAAGTTTTTTAGTACGCAAGCATACGATTGAGGACTCCTTTGATGTTTTAGAGAAAGAGATGTACAAAATGGTATCACATTATGACCAGGAGAAAGGAGCAGATGGAAGTTTTTATGTTCATTTAGGTGTGATTACCCATTATGTATCGGATTATTTTACGTTTCCCCATAATGTGAATTATGACGGCAAGTTAAAAGATCACTGTATCTATGAGGAAGAATTAAAACATGAGATTCGTTCCTATATAAAGAGTCCGGAGGCAGTAAGAAAGCGTTTGGGAGAGACGGTTTATAACCCTGAGATGATTTTGGACTTTATCAAAAGAATGCATCAGATTTACGCGGAAACGAAAAGCGCGGTTAAGCGTGATTGCGAATATATCCTGTGTTTATGTCATACAGTGGTAGATGCAATACTTTTGTTATTTGAGAAAGGTTTCAGGTCATCCTGTTTATCTGTATCGATTTAAGGTTTATGGAAGACGGTGAGTTTTATGAGGGCGGAGCCGTACATCGTGTAAGAGGCATTTTGTCTGTGAAGTGGTTCATGGGACAGGATGCCTCTTTTGAATGCAGGGGAGATGGCCTGTTACCTGGCACTTGCTATGTCAGGGCATCTGTGTTAGACTGAAAAAAGTAATCATGACTTCGGATATTATGGCCAAAGTTACCGTGAATCGTAACGACCAAAGAGGGCCGTATATAGAAATCATATACATCTCTTTGCAAAAGCGCGGTTTCCCAGGAGGTGTCTGGCAAAAGCATTGTCCTGGCATGTTCTGGGAGCAGTGCAGCCAAGGATGGCGGCAGGTTTACAGGAAAGGCAGGATATTGAGGATGGATGGAAGTTTAGTGGGAAATCTTACCGGGGCGGGCTATTTTCTGGGATATCAGATTATCGGCCTGGTTTTATCATTTTTGCTCTGGAAGAGGGAGAATTATATTGTTCGTGTATTGTTGGGCAGTGTCTTTGGCAGTGTGTTATTACAGTGGATGCCAGCCCTTTTTTCGATGGCGATGGGCTTTAACCGGAATTCCCATATCGCGGCGATTCTTAGTACGGTAGTGATTGCAGTTGGAATCGGCCTGTTTGGTTATATGAGGGGAAAGGCGGCAGGCGTGCCGGAGAGGGAAGGCGGGAAAAGGACGTGGAAGGAGATGCTTGGTGAATATGGATGTCTGCTCATTATTTTGCCAGTGTTTATCTTTTTTATTCTGTTGCTGCTTAGCCATACGATTCCTTATGTGCAGGATGGAAGCATGCATACCGGGCAGGCGACGAATGGGGACATGAATATGCACCTGGCGTTTATCACCAGTATTGCCCGGCAGGGAACTTTCCCGCCGGAATATTCCATGCTGCCAGGGGAGAAACTTTCGTACCCGTTTTTGTGTGATTCCGTTTCTTCCAGTATTTATCTCTGGGGAAGCAGCCTGCGTCTGGCGTACATTCTCCCGATGGCCTTTGCTGTGCTGCAGGTCATGTGTGGAGTGATGGTATTGGCGAAAGAGATTTTAAGGAGTGGCAAGAAGGCGGTGATCGCCTGGATATTTTTCATCTTTAACGGCGGCCTGGGCATTTACTATTTTGTGAATGGAGCATGGAAGGACAGTTTTATTTTTACGCGCATCTTTTCGGAATTTTATCAGACGCCGACGAATTTTGTTGACGGGAATGTGCGCTGGTCGAATATTATAGTGGATATGCTTTTGCCGCAGCGGGCGACACTGTTTGGCTGGGCGGTGCTGATTCCTTCGCTGTATCTGTTGTACCGCTCTATTTCACTGAAAAACCGCGGGTATTTTGTTGCTACGGCGGTGCTGGCGGGATGCCTGCCGATGATTCACACTCATTCCTTTCTGGCGATGGGGCTTGTCTGTGCGATGTGGCTGATTTATTCTATGCGAACGGAGTTAAATGCCGGATGGAAAACGAAGGAATCCCGTATTGAGCTTTGGGTGCTGTTTGGTTTCTTTCTTCTGATGTGCGTGCTGGACGCTGTGAGGAGACTGGTGACCGTGCCGGGAAATGTTTATCTGGCTATCGGTCTTGCCGGAGTTCTGGCTATTGGAATTTTGTGTGCTTATTTTGTGGTTAAAGGGCTGATGAACCCGGACAGCAGGGAAATGGTCGTGAATTGGATGATTTTCCTTGGCATTGTCCTGGTGCTGGCGCTGCCGCAGTTGATCAACTGGACATTTACGCAGGCTCAGGGTGAGCAGTTTGTGAGGGGGCATTTTAACTGGGCAAATTTGAACGATACCTATCTTGGATTTTATGCAAAGAATGTCGGCATTGTCTGGATTTTGTCCATTGTGGCGCTGATCTTTACCAGGAGCCGGAATTACTTTATCGTGTCACCGTCCTTCTTTATCTGGTTTGTGGCGGAGTTGATCGTATTCCAGCCAAATGAGTATGACAATAATAAAATTTTGTATATTGGCTATCTGTTCCTATGTCTGCTCTCGGCGGATTATCTCGTGGAGATTCTGAACAAGTGTTCCAATAAGGTGCTGCGTGCATCGGTGCTGGCGGCTGTACTGGTGATTAGCAGTATCTCGGCGGTGCTTTCCATGGGGAGGGAATATGTCTCGGACTACCAGCTCTACAGTGCGGAAGGTGTGGCGATGTGCAAATATATTGAGGAAAATACCGAGCCGGAGGACGTGATTCTTACAGATACCCGTTATAACAATGAGGTGGTGTCCTTGACGGGAAGGAATATTGTGTGCGGTTCGCCAAGTTTTCTGTATTTTCATGGGCTGGATTACCAGAAGAGCGAGGAGGATGTGGCATTGATGTATCAGAATCCGCAGGATATGGCGCTTTTTGACCAGTACCATGTCAAATATATTTATATGAGCAACAGCGAGAGGTATAATTTTTCGATCTCTTCGGAGGATGCTTTTTTGGAGAATTTTGAGGAAATGCATCGGGAGGGTGATACGATTTTGTACCGCCGTAAGGAGCTGTCCTGATGCCTGGAGGAGGAATATGGAACAGAGAGAATGTCTGATCAGATGCCGTGATGCGGGGCTGGGCTATGACAATAAGGCTTTAGTTGAGCACTTTGATTTTCAGGTTTATGCGGGGGACTATGTCTGTGTGGTCGGAGAAAACGGCTCGGGTAAGAGTACGTTATTAAAGACGCTTTTGGGGCTGGTTAAGCCAGTGAGCGGCGAAGTTTTGCTGGCGGACACGATTCAGAGCGGCGCGATCGGTTATCTGCCGCAGCAGACGCAGGTGCAGAGGCAGTTTCCGGCAAGTGTTATGGAGGTCGTGCTGTCTGGTTTCTTAAACCGTTCCCGCAAAAGCCCTTTTTTCCGCAGGGAGGAAAAAAGGGAAGCTATGCGGAATCTGGAAAAACTTGAGATCGTCGGTCTGGCTGGGGAATGTTATGGGAAACTTTCCGGAGGGCAGCAGCAGCGCGTTCTTTTGGCGAGGGCGCTCTGTGCAGCGAAGGATATTCTGGTGCTGGATGAACCGGTTACGGGGCTGGATCCTGCGGCATCGGAGGCGTTGTATCGGAATTTACGGCTTTTTCACCGCGAGGGGATGGCAGTTGTTATGGTTACGCACGATATCCGAAGCGCTGTTTTGGAGGCAGAATATATTCTGCATATGAATGAGGGGGGATATTTTTATGGGACGGTGGAAGAATATATGAATTCGGAGTTTTCTCATCTTTTTTCTGATAAAGCCTGTTCGTGCAGACGGTAGAAATGGAGTGGACTATGATTGTTGAGATGTTAAGTTATCCCTTTATTGCGAGGGCGTTTATTGTGGGGATTCTCGTGTCCCTCTGTGCGGCTCTTTTGGGGGTCAGTCTGGTGTTGAAACAGTATTCGATGATCGGTGACGGATTGTCCCATGTGTCGTACGGGGCGTTGTCTATTGCCTTGGCGTGCAACATTGCGCCGCTGAAACTTTCTATTCCTGTCGTGATTCTGGCGGCGTTTCTTCTTCTTCGGATGACGGAGCGCGGCCTGATGAAATCGGACGCTGCGATCGCTGCAGTTTCGGCATCTGCGCTGGCGGTCGGGGTGAGCGTCACTTCGCTGACTACCGGCATGACGACGGATGTCAACAGCTACATGTTTGGGAGCATCCTGGCGATGGCGAAAGAGGATGTCTGGCTGAGTGTTGTGCTGTCAGTAGTGGTTCTGGCTCTGTTTATTTTTTGTTATCATCATATCTTTGCCGTTACTTTTGATGAGAACTTTGGCCGTGCGACGGGGGTAAAGGTATCTTTCTATAATGGGATGATTGCGATACTGACGGCGGTAACGATTGTGCTGGGGATGCAGATGATGGGGGCGATGCTGATCTCAAGCCTTGTGATTTTTCCGGCGTTGACTTCAATGCGGCTGTTTCAGAGCTTCCGGGGGGTGGTGGTGACTTCCGGGATTCTGGCGGTGGTCTGCTTTTGCGTGGGAATGATGATTTCTTACCAGTCGGCGCTGCCGGCGGGGGCGAGTGTGGTTCTGGTGAACCTGGGGGCATTTTTGCTGTTCTTTGTAGTACAGAAGATCAGGGATAATATAGCTTATCGGAAATTGCGAAGCAATTTTCGATAAAAGGCACTGGTTTTGTGCCGCAAATCTGATTATAGGAAGTTACTTTTAATGTGTTATAGGCGCAGTGAACGAACAAAGTACAAGCGTTTTTGGTCGTTTACGATTGATTATGCGCGGAAAACGGCGCAGGAATGGAGAGCAAAATGAAGAAAATACAGACGAAGATTATGATACTGGTTGTGATGGTGGCGCTTGGGGTTACCGTGATTAGCAGCCTGCAGAGTATAGTGGTTACCAGGTCGGCCACGATAACGGCGATCGAAAAGAATTTGATGGAGACAACGGAGCTGGCGGGCATGGCTGCGCAGAATGTGATTTCTACATATACTTATACGGTCTCGGAGATTGCGTCAAATCCTGTCCTTACCGATGAAAATACGACAGCCAGGGAGAGACAGGACTTTTTGCAGGCGAAGGTTGACGCCTATTATATGCGTTTCGGCGGCATGGCGGATAGCAGCGGATATGATGCCTTTCATGATGTAAATGTTTCGGGTGAGCCGTTTTTTCAAGAAGCGCTAAAAGGGAAGAGTTACATGTCTGTTCCCTATATTGATGGCGATGATATGTACCTGGTGGTTTCGGCGGCGGTCATGGAGGGAGAAAATGTCTGTGGAGTGGTCTATTTCCGGTGCGATACGACAATTTTGCAGTCGCTTGTGGAGGGCATACAGGTAGGCGAGGAGGGGGAGGCTTATATCCTTGATAAGGAAGGCACGACTATCGCCTACGGAAATCCCCAGGCAGTGTTGGAGAAGGAGAATGCCATCCGTGAGGCGGAGGAGAATCCTGATGACCGGGATGCACAGGTGCTGGCGGAGATAGAGAAAAAGATGGTTGCCGGGAAGAGCGGAGTAGAAATATTTGCTTATGATGCGGATAAGTCAAACAATATTCAGGGGTATGCGCCAATTCCAGGAACGGATGGCTGGAGTGTTGCCGTGCTTCTTGATGAGGATGAGTTTATGCGTCCGGCGTATATTGGCAATCTGAATCAGACGATTGCCGGCGTACTGTTATGTGTTATCGCTATCCTGATCTCCTTTGTGATGAGCCGGTCTATTGCCGGGCCAGTTGTTCGGTGTGCAAAGCGCCTGCAGTCGTTATCAGACGGTGATCTAAAGAGCCCTGTACCAAAGGTGAAGAGCAGGGATGAGGTGCGCGTGCTGGCCGACTCTACAGGCAATTTGGTGGAAAATTTCAGGATGATTGTGGAGGAGATCGGTTCCGTGCTTGGAAGTATTGCCGATGGTGATTTGACAGAAGACGGCATAAAGGGAAAATATCCTGGCGATTTTGGTGTACTGCGGCAGCATTTGCAGGTCATAAATGCGAAATTGAATGATACTCTGGGTGGAATCGTGGAGGCGACAGACCGGGTATCGGGAAGTTCATCCCAGGTGGCGGCCACTAGCGCGTCTCTTTCGCAGGGGGCTGTGGAGCAGGCAAGCGCAGTTGAGGAACTCTCTGCAACGATAAAGAATATGGGAAAGGATGCAAAGGAGACAGCAGGGCTGACCGAGCGTGCAAGGGACGCCGTAAATAGTGCGGGAGGGCAGTTACAGAGAAGCAGCGGCTATATTGAGAACCTGAATGAAGCAATGAGGCTGATTACGTCATCTTCCCGCGAGATCGGTCATATTATTGACACGATAGAAAATATTGCTTTTCAGACAAATATTCTCGCGCTCAATGCTTCTGTAGAGGCGGCGCGGGCAGGTGAAGCGGGGAAGGGATTTGCTGTCGTCGCAGAGGAGGTAAGGGACCTGGCCTTCAAGTCTGACCAGGCGGCCAAGGCGACGAGAGATCTGATTCAGCATTCGATCGAGGCGGTAAGCAGTGGAAGTGAAGTGGTGGAGAGCGTGACGGAATCGGTCGGTGAGGTTGTCGTGCTGTCTGGCCAGGCGGCGGAGCAGATGAGAATGGTGGCCGAGGAAGTGGAGAGGCAGACGGGCGCGATTGACCAGGTAGCATTGGCGGTCAGCCAGATTTCCCATGTTGTGCAGTCAAATTCGGAAACGGCCCAAGAGAGCGCCGTTACGAGCGAGGCGTTGTCTGGCCAGGCCATGGCGTTAAAGCAGCTGGTCGGTGGATTTCATTTAAAAGGGCAGCAGTAAACAGTAATGGGGATGGTTGAGCGATGCGGGTAGCAATATGTGATGATGAGCGAGAAACGCGGAAACTGCTTGAAGAAAAGGTGCAGGCAGCCTGCCCGGACGCGGAGATTGTGGAGTATATATCCGGCGAGGAACTTTTGTCCAGGCAGGAGGAACCAGATATCTTGCTGTTGGATATCCAGATGGGCGGCATGGATGGAATGGAGACGGCAAGGAAGTTTCGGAGTGAAAATAAGGATGCGGTTTTGATCTTTGTGACGGCGTTGGAGGAATACGTTTTTCAGGCGTTTGACGTCGGAGCCTTTCATTATCTTGTCAAACCTTTCCCGGAGGAACAGTTTAGGCGGGTATTTAGCCGTGCGGCGGCACAGTGCCTTGAGCGGAGCCGTGAGGTGCCCTCCGGGGAGGAGAGAAGTATTTTGATCAGGGCCGGGGGAGTCAGCACGAAGGTAAGACTTAGCGATATTGTTTACGCAGAGGTATTTAACCGAAAGGTCACGATCTATAGGATGGATGACGAATTGGAGTTTTATGGGAGGATGGCCGATCTGGAGAAGCAGGCCGGGGAGGAGTTTTACCGGACACATCGGGCATATCTGGTCAATCTTAAGTATGTGGTGAAATATGATGCCTCGGCGGTCTGGCTGGAGCGGGGAAGGGCACTTATTGCCAAGGGGAAATTTCAGGATTTTGTCAGGAAGTATTTGCATTATAACCAGAAGATGGTACTGCATGGGGGAGATTGAAAAATCATTCTAAGGCTGCCTAAAACGCATCCCAAGAATGATTACAGTTTTAATCAGGAAAAATGCAAAAGCAGCATTTTTCATCACTATTTTAGCCGCAAAGAGCGCGGCATGGGGGGAATATGGACATACCGGAGATTTATTGGAAGATGACGGCGGATATTTATATTATTTGCCGGGATGGAGTGCTGCCGGGCTTTTTTCTCTATTATTTTGTTCGGCCATTTCTGGATAAGAAACGGACGGCATGTCTGGCAGGCATAGTTTATGCCATTGCCATACTGATTGCGTATGTTATCCCGGTCTATATGTATAATTTTTTGGCGTTTGGGGGAAGTATGGCGCTGGCTTTTTTGATGATGGCCGTCTTGGAGAGAAAAAAGATCAGGCAGAAGGTTTTTCTCTCGGCGGTCTTTTTTTTGCTGCACTGGACATCTGCGGGGCTGGGGACATTTCTCTGCAATCTGCTGGTAGATGAGATTTTCTATCATCCGATATTTGCCGGCATGGACATGCTTGGGCAGTTTATTCTCTTCTTTGTGGAGACGCTGGTTCGCTGTGCGATCGATTTCCTTTTTCTCTGGGGAGCCGTTCGCCTTGTCTTGCGGGAATATGTGGATAAAGGGGAAGAAATGCCGTGGAGGGAGATGATTCTTTTGCTGATGCCATTTTTCCCGGTGACGGCGATAATGTGCGGCCTCAGTGTGCTGTCTGATGTGTATGAGGCAGATATCGGAAACGTGATCTGGGAGGATTATCCGGCATATGATCTGGTCAGGGTGGCGTACTATTTGCTTTCTTTTGTGACGGTGGTGACGACTGTCATTGTCTATCAGAAGATCAAGAGGAAACAGGAGGAGAAAAGGCAGGCGGAAATCCTATATGGGCAGATTGCGGCCATGAAACGACATATTGGTGAGGTGGAGAAGTTGTATGGTGACATACGGATTTTAAAACATGATATGGGAAACCATCTGCTGACCCTGGAGCGTTTGTATGAGCGAAAAGAATATGACGAGGCCGGAAAATACGCGGCGGCGCTCCAGAAGGAGTTTGCCGGTGCAGATCCGGGGATAAAGAGCGGCAATCCGGTTACGGATGTAGTTCTTGCGGAAAAGCGGAGGGAGGCAGAGGAAAGGGGAATTCGCTTTGAAAGTACATTTCGGTTTCCCGAGGGGACGGATGTCAATGCATTTGATATGAGTGTGATTTTAACGAATGCGGTCGCCAATGCCATTGAGGCGGCTGGGAAGGCAGATGACCCATATATCTTTCTGTCGTCCGGCAGGCGGAAAAATGCGTATATGATCGAGGTGAGAAACAGTTTTAGCGGCGTTGTCAAGATTGATGAGGAAGGCGGGCTGCCGGGGACAACGAAGCGGAATAAGGAAGGGCACGGTTTTGGCCTGGCAAGTATACAACGAGTGGCGCAAAAGTATCTGGGCGGACTGGATATCCGGCAGGAGGGTGGCGAGTTTGTGCTGGATGTAATGCTGATTCTGCATCCGGGTGACATTTCGGGTGTGGGCGGCAAAAAGTCAAATACCCCGCAGCAAGCTACGGGGAATGAACTAAGAACCTCGCTTCTGTAGCTTCCTTTTTAGCAAGTTCGCCCCAAGGGGCGGGGTATTTGGTCTACGCTCCGCTTCGGTCGTTGCGAAGTCTGTGCCCTTTTTTACAACAAAAAAATGGACATTCACAACATTTTACCCAGGGGGGTGGGAAAATACTCCGATATAAATATTGTGCACAGTCAATGTGCCAGACGAAAAATGCCGTAGATAAGGAGGTATAGTTTATGACAGTAGGAAGTGTTGGCGGCAGCGGTACACAGGTGGTACAGCGGCCAGCCGGGCAGTCGGGCGACGCCTTGAGCAAGAGTCTGCAAAAGCAGATTGCCGAGGCGCAGCAGAAGCTGCAGGAGGTTTCTTCCAGCCAGGAAATGAGTATGGAAGAGAAAATGCAAAAACGCCAGGAGATCCAGAAGCAGATCTTTGAATTGCAGAACCAGTTAAGGCAGCATGAGATGGAACTGCGGAAGGAGGCGAGGCAGTCCAAGAATGATGAGATGGAGGAAATGCTGGGCGGCAGGCGCGAAGAGGTACAAACGACGTCGGATGGCGCCGGGCAGACATCCGGTGTGACGCAGGCAGGCATGGAAGCGATGATCTCAGCGGATTCGGCGCTCACTCAGGCGAAATCACAGGGCGGGGTTGCCAGGAGGTTAAAAGGTGATAAAAGAGTTCTGGAGGGTGAGATTAAGCTGGATGCAGGACGCGGCAGAGCGGTTGAACATAAGCAGGCGGCGCTTTCAGATCTTGAACAGAGGGTTATACAGGCAGAATCATCCCAGATCAGGGGGCTGCAAGAGGCTTCGGAAAAGATTGCGGATGCCGTTTCCTCACAGCCCGTGAATGGCACCAGCCGGGAGGAAATGGCTGAAGAGCTGGAAGGAGAGAGTGCACCAGAGCAAATTTATGCACAGTATAACAATAGTGTCGTCGTAGAGATATCCGGCGAAGGTATTGCGGCACTCAGGGAAAGCCAGAAGAATTGACAGAACCGGACGGCTGGCCGGCAAATAACGGAAGAGTAAGAGGGACTGCCGTATTGGCGCGGCAGTCCCTCGTCGGTATTATCTTGTTTTTTATTCTCGCGAAACGTTTTGCCGTTTTAGCTGTTCGTTTGTTTCTTCAACATTCATCCTGGAAAGAATCAGGGTGATGACCAGGCTCAGCAGCATAGGAATCCAGAGGTACATAAAGTACAACATGCGGATGCAGGATTCCGGCTGTACCACGGCGGTTCCGTCAAAACCGCTTGCCGCCAGCAGCCATCCGGCAATGGCGGTGCCAAGTCCTCCTCCCAGTTTGATGCCAAGCGATGTGCAGGAGTACATTGTCCCGTCTACCCGTTTATGTTTTGTGAGAAAGGTGTATTCCGAGCAGGATGCGATCACTGCATTCATGTCACCCTGCCATGGCCCCTGACCAAATGCTGCTATTCCGGTAAATAGCAGCATCAACGGGACACTTCCAAGATAACCGGCAGCGATGACAAGTGCGCGGCCGAGTGTACCGAGTATATAGCCTCTCAAATTCAGGCGGTACATGCCCTGCCACCTGGCAACCAGCGTCGGTGTTAGCACCAGGGCGGCGATCAATGGGATATTGACGGCCCAGGAAAATACGCCATACAAGTTTTCATTTTTCAGCACGTAGGTCATATAGTAGATTCCCATGCTGATCATTGCCGTGTAGATCTGCTGCAGGATATGCACCCCGCAGATCATCAGGTAAAATTTGTTGGAAAGTAACAATTTTACTGCCGTGGCAAGGCCATATGCTTCTTCTTTTTTCTCTGCGGCATCTAACCCGGTGTCGGATTCGTTTAATTCTTCTTCTGGGAGTTCCTTTACCGACAGGACGGATATAGTGTTTACCACAAGGCCGATCAGGGCGTAAATAATTGCCGTTGCCTTCCAGCCGGCCGCCCCTCCTCCTAAGGCGGCTACGGTTTTTATTGTAACCGACTGAATCAGCAGGCTTGTTCCAAAGGCGAAGATAAAACGGCAGGAACCCATCTGGACGCGTTCTTTTCCATTCCTTGTGATAAGCGCGGTGAGCGCAGAGTAGGCGATATTGTTGGCGGTGTAGAATACGGCGTTTAACAGCGTGTAGGTGATAAAAAACCAGATATACTGTGAATTTTTCCCAATATCAGCGGGGATTGAGAACAGTGCGATTAACATTACGGCGCAGCCGATATAGGCATAAAGCATCCATGGCCTGGCCTTGCCGAGCCTGCTTTTTGTTTTGTCGATCATTGCCCCAAAGAAGACATCCGTCACACCGTCAAAACATTTGGAGGCGGCGATCAGCGTTCCGACAATGCCGGGATTCAGCCCGACGGTATTGGTTAGATAAATCATGACAAACGAGGACAGGAATGCATATACAACATTTCCGGCGATATCCCCGGAACCATATCCCGCCTTATTGTACCATTTTAAGTATGTTTTTTCTTTCATTGGCGTACACTCCTTTACGCAATAGATTTTGTAAAGTTACGGTTTCATTGTTGCGATTCACGGTTGTTCTAAATATCATGCATAAAACCAGTCGGCGGTGCCGTCTGTTGCTGCGCAGCTTGTTGACGGGTTTTGCAAATTTTTTGGAAACACGATATTTTGTACTGTAGGTATAGTGTATATTTTTGCTATGAAAATATCCATACCATACATTAGACAAAACATGCACAAAATGATACAATGGAAATGGTTTCCTGGTGCAGGCCGTGGTCAGGCAAGAAGTTGGTGGATGGAATCGAAAGGAGAATTCCAGAGAAGGAGAGTGTCGGAAATGTACATGAATTCTGCGTATTTGAATAATTCGCGGGTAGATTTTATGGATAAGAGCAGACCGCTGATTGTCTGTTGTTGTGGGACATACCATTTATTTACCAGGCCAAAATTGCCCACATACCGCCCGAGGGGAAGACTGGATTTCCAATTATTGTATATTGCTTCGGGCAAGGCACACTTTTATTTTGGTGACGGCGGGGAGGACATGGTGGTGACGGCCGGGCATGTGGTAGTTTACCGTCCAAAAGAACCGCAGCGGTATGTCTATTATGGCAACGACCAGACGGAGGTGTACTGGGTTCATTTTACAGGAAGTGATGTGAAAAATATTCTTCGGAGTTATGGCATTGCCGATAATATGTGCGTCATCCGTACCGGAACTTCTCTGGAGTACACGAAGATTTTTAAACAGATGATACAGGAGATGCAGAGATGCCAGCCTGATTACCAGGAATTGCTTGCCCTGTTATTGCAGCAGATATTTATTGCTATTCACCGTCAGATCACCAGAACGGACTCTGGGAAAAGTGATTATCTTGATGCGGAGATGGAACTGGCGATACAGTATTTTAATGACAATTATCATACGGAGATCAGTATAGAGGGGTACGCGTCCTCCAGAGGCATGAGTGTCAGCTGGTTTATTCGCAATTTTAAGAAATACGCCGGCATTACGCCGATGCAGTATATCGTGTCGGCACGTATGGCTAATGCACAGGTTCTTTTGGAGACAACAAATTGTACGGTGACGGAAATCGCCAGTATCGTTGGGTATGACAATCCGTTGTATTTTAGCAGGCAGTTTCGCAAGCAGAAGGGGGTGTCGCCGTCTGATTATAGGAAGAGCTGCCTGTCACTATGAGCGGCGCAGCCGTGAATAGTAACAAACGGAAGCAGAGAGGAAAAAGAATGAATTTTTTATGTACGGCGTCAAATCATGATAAACAGCATGAGTTTGCGATTACGATTTATGACGGCTGGAATGAGTAAAACTGGCAAAGAGCGAAACGAAAGGAATGTGAGCTATTATGTTCTACAAATTGATCATTTGTTTTATTGCCGGAATTGGTGCAGGACTAGGTACAGGGTTTGCAGGGATGAGCGCAGCTGCCGTCATCAGCCCAGTTTTAATTACTTTTCTGCATATGCCGGCTTATGATGCTGTGGGAATTGCGCTGGCAAGCGATGTACTGGCCAGCGCCATAAGTGCATACACTTATGGAAAGAATAAAAACCTCGATATCAAAAATGGCCTGGTGATGATGGTTACCATTCTCGCGTTCACCCTCGTGGGAAGTTATGCCGCCAAACTTGTGCCCAATACTGCTATGGGAAGTTTTTCCGTTTTGATGACCTTCCTTCTTGGCATTAAATTCATTGTCAAACCGGTAATGACAACTAAGGAAAACATGCAGGCAGCCGACACCGGAAAACGCCTTATCCGGTCCGCCGGCTGCGGGATGGTCATCGGATTCATCTGTGGATTTATCGGCGCTGGCGGCGGCATGATGATGTTACTCATTCTGACCAGTGTGCTGGGATATGAATTAAAAACCGCGGTAGGGACCAGCGTATTTATCATGGCTTTCACTGCATTTACTGGAGCTGCCAGTCATATTATCCTTGGTGGCATGCCGGATTTCCAGTGTCTTCTTTTCTGTGTTCTGTCTACACTGCTCTGGGCAAGAATTGCGGCAAAGACGGCAAATAAGGCTGCGCCTGAGACGCTAAACCGGATTACCGGTATCGTGCTGGTCGTGATTGGCGCCATCATTCTCATCGTAAACCACACATCGTAATGAACGGCATAGCCGTGAATAGTAACACAAGGCTTTCCCGTTTCTTAAAAAAACGTCATAAGAATTGACTTTTACTCTATGTATGCTATAATAATTGGCGTATTTGTAACCACTGGGTTGCATTAGACATAATGGACGGCTGGTTTGGCCAAAGGGAATAAGGATTGTTTGTGCAGCGGGCAGCACAAACATTGGGGCATTAGCTGCTCGCAAAGGAGGCTTGCAGCATGAGCACAATGATGAGTGCGACAAGATATGTGAGGAATTTTCTTCGCTACAAGTATTTATTATTAGAACTGATCAAGAAGAATATTAAGTTGAAGTACCGCCGTTCTTATCTGGGGATTTTATGGACACTGCTTGAGCCATTGTTGACCATGATGGTGATGACGGTGGTATTTGGGACATTGTTTGGAAAAGATGACCCACAGTATCCGGTGTATATCCTAAGCGGCCGACTGCTGTTTGCCTTTTTTTCGTCCGCGTCGAAGTCCGGGCTGAAGTCAATCAGCAATAATTCGTCGATGATCAAAAAGGTATATATGCCAAAATATATTTATGTGGTCTCCAATGTGATCTCGGAGTTCATTATCTTTTTAATCTCGCTGGTTGTGCTGGTAGGCGTGGGGGCCGTGCTTAAGGTTCGGCCGACGGTGTATATGTTCCAGGCAATTATCCCGCTGGTGATCCTGTTTGTCTTTACGATGGGAGTTTCCCTGATTATGGCAACACTAAATGTATTTTTCCGGGATATTGAGTATATCTGGTCGGTGGTGACGATGCTGATTATGTATGCATCTGCTATTTTTTATCAGGTGGACCGGGTAATCAATACGGGCAATGGCTGGATTTTTGATATCAATCCGGTCTATATGTGTATCGCAAATTTCCGCAATACGATATTGTACGGGACGGCGATGAATATGTCCTACTGCGTTATCTCCGCGGTTGTGGCGGTGGTTACCCTGGGGCTTGGCGCATTCCTGTTTTACCGGGAACAGGATAAGTTTATTCTCTATATATAGTATATAATGTATATACGGTATATATACGTTGTGCTGCCGGGATGTATTGACCGGCGGGGGCAGGAGGGCAGGAAAGATATGGACAAGAATGTAGCAGTCCGTGTACGCGATGTGGGAATGCGTTTTCAATTAAACCAGGAGCGGGTGGACAATTTAAAGGAATATATGATCAAGTTTCTGCGTAGGGATTTAAGATATAGTGAGTTTTGGGCGCTTAAGGAAGTAAGTTTTAAGATCCGGAAAGGAGAGCGGCTCGGGGTACTTGGAATGAACGGTTCAGGGAAGAGCACATTGCTTAAAGTGGTTTCCGGCGTGCTGAAACCAACAGTAGGCACCGTAGAGACAAGAGGGGTAATCGCTCCGTTACTGGAACTTGGAGCCGGGTTTAACCGTGAGTATACAGGCCGGGAGAATATTTATCTGTATGGGGCAGTGCTCGGTTACAGCAAGGACTTTCTGGACGAAAAGTTTGACGAGATTGTGGATTTCTCCGGATTGGGGGAATTTATTGAGGTGCCGATCAAGAATTATTCTTCGGGAATGAAGGCAAGGCTGGGATTCTCTGTTGCGACGGTGGTTGAGCCGGATATTTTGATTTTGGACGAGGTGCTGTCGGTGGGCGATAAGAGATTCCGCAAGAAGAGTGAAAATAAGGTGCTCAGCATGTTTGACCGGGGGGTGACTGTTTTATTTGTGTCGCATTCTTTGGAGCAGGTGCAGAGACTTTGTGATAAGGCGATCATTCTGGATAGCGGCCGTCTGGTTGCCTATGGATCGGTAGGCGAAGTGGCGAGCATTTATAAAAATATGACAGAATAAAGGGCGGGCAGGTTAAAAATGCAGGACGGTGCGTTTTGCCGGCTTTCTTGAGCAGGAAGACGGCCGTGCGCAATGAAGAAAGGGAGAAGAGATGAGGCAGCAGGGTAGTGATGCAAAGGAAAAGAAGCAAGTCATGGGACGGGGAAGTTTGTTGGCACTCAGGACATTTTGTCTTCTGGCGGCAGTTTTCTTGTGCGGGGTGTGCCTGTACCAGACTTCCGCTAATGCGGCATCGGGGTATGAGATCAGGATAAATAAACAGGCAAATTGCGTAACGATTTATAAAGCGGATGCCAGTGGTGAGTTAAAGCCGGTCAAGGCGCTGATCTGCTCTACCGGATATGCGACGAAGCTTGGCACATATTCGCTGGGCGAGAAACTTCGCTGGCATGTGCTGGATGGGCCGTGTTATGGGCAGTACTGCACCAGGATTTATGGGGGCGTGCTGTTTCATTCGGTGTGGTATACGGGACAGAATAATCCCGGTACGCTGTCTGTCTCTTCCTATAATAAGCTGGGGACTACGGCCTCTCATGGCTGTGTGCGGCTGACTGTTGCAGGAGCAAAGTGGATCTACGATAATGTCCCTTCCGGTACAAAGGTGGTTATCTACTCAAGCGCTGACCCAGGGCCGCTCGGCAAACCGAAGGCCATCAAACTTCCATACACATATGCGTGGGATCCGACGGATATCTGGAGTCCGGGCAATCCATGGAATAATAAAAAGCCATCGATTTCCGGGGCAAAGGATCAGACAGTAGAGTTTAACTCCAAGTTTGACGTGATGAAGGGGATTAGTGCTAAGAATACGACAGGCTTTGATGCAAGAGCGCTGGTTACCGTGAAGATCACTTACCAGGGGAAGAAGGTTTCTAAGGTAGATACAAAGAAACCTGGAGTCTATAAGGTGACGTATGTCCTGGTTGATGAGATTGAGCGGAAGGCCACGGCTAAGGCCAAGATCAAAGTAACCGGGGAGAAGGATAAGCCGACGATCTCGGGAGTGAAAAATGTCTATGTCACAGCAAAAAAGAAATTAACGAAAAATTTCCTGCTGAGCGGGGTGACGGTAAAGCAGGGAGGGAAAAAACTTCCTTCAAAATATATTAAGGTAGAGTTAAAAAAGGTTAAACAGAATGTTTATAAGGTGACGTATACGGCGCAGCGGGCGAGTGTTCCGGCAGTGACGACGGTGAAGGCATATATTGACAAGAAAGCTCCGGTGATCTCGGGCATTAAGGATAAGGCGACGTATGAGGTGGACGCTGGAACAAAGATTGACAAGAATTATGCGAGAAGCCTGATTCAGAAGGTTTCCGATAATTATACCAAGGTGAAAGTATCGGATGTGCTGATTACCATCACAAAGATGGAAAACGGTGCAAAGTACAAGGTAGTGTATAAACTGTCAGATGCAGCGGGGAATGCAGTCAAAGTGACGATTTATCTTGTGCCGGTTCAGAAGATTACGATAAACGGTCCAGATAGCCTGTCGCTGAGTACCGCAGATCTGGGATATGGCAGTGACGCTACATCTGCACAGATTAAGAGTGCACTGACCAATTATCTGCTGACTGCAGGCGTTTACCAGGCGGTGGCTGGCGACCATGACCTGACTGGCGAACTGGAGCTTGAATTGACTGATAAAGGTGAGGGGAATTACCGTGCAGTGCTGACTGTGGCAGACGGTGAAGGGCACACGGCCGAGAAAACTATTGAGATTACTGTGGTAAAGGCGGATATTGAGGAGGCGGGAAAATAGGAGTTTATATTTACTGGAGCGTGTCGGGACATTGCATTTTGCTCTGCCTGTAGAAACTCTGTACAAAGAGGGGAGCAGCGCGGCAGGAGAAGATGTCCCAGTGCGTTCGGAAGACTGAGGGGAACAGGTTGAGAAATCATTCTAAGGCTACAAAATTTTTAACAGTTCCTAAGTATGAATTACGATTTCAGCCTGTTATTTGTGTCGCCAAAGGCGGCATGGAGGTTAAGATGAGGGAAGTTATGGATAAGAGGAAGTGGAAAAAGATAGCGGCGTATGCGTTTCGGTATATTGCGATACCGATATTGCTGGAACTGGTCATTGAGAGCTTGAGCAGGAAGTCGGTGGTCTCCGGTTTTCAGTATATGTTGGAGCGACCATCCCTGTTTTTGTTTAATACGCTGATCATTGTGTTGACCGTGTCTGCTGCGTTGTTTTTTAAGCGGGAGATTTTTGTCTTTACGCTGATTGCGTCTGTCTGGCTGATCTTTGGCATCGTGAATTTTGTGACCCTGAATTTTCGGGTTACGCCTTTTTCGGCGGTCGATATTACTTTGCTGGAAAGTGCAATTAGTGTGTCAGGGCATTATCTTAGTGCAATGAATGTCGCGATGATTATTCTTGCGGTGATCTTGTTGCTGATCTGCCTGGTCTTTTTGTACAGGAAGGCACCGAGGCACGGGCACACTACCCAGAGGAAGCTGATTATTTCAGGCGCTGCCGTGGCGCTGGTGGCGTTTGCCATTTTTTTCCTGCGTCGGCAGAGCCATTCGGTAAAGGCTCTGGAGACGGATTATACCAATATAGCGGAGGCGTATGAAAATTATGGTTTTGTGTATTGCTTTACGAACAGCATTATTGACACGGGAATTACAAAGCCGGAGGATTACAGCGAAGAACGGGTAAAAGGGATTTTGGAGAATCTGGATAAGAAGACCGTGCAGATCGGGCAGGAGCAGCGGCCGAATATTATTTTTATTCAATTAGAATCATTTTTTGACGTGAGCACAGTTAAGGAATTGAAACTGTCCCGAGATCCCATTCCAAATTTTCATCAGCTTCAGGATAAGTATGCAAAGGGGCTGCTCACTGTCCCGACAGTCGGGGCGGGAACGGTCAATACGGAGTTTGAAGTGCTTACGGGCATGAGCCAGAAAGATTTTGGGGCGTCGGAATATCCCTATAAGACGGTTTTGCGGGATACTCCGGCCGAGAGTATCTGTTATAATCTTGGGAAACTCGGGTATACCAGCCATTGTGTCCACAACAATGAGGGGACGTTTTATGGGCGCAATAAAGTGTTTAAAAATCTTGGCTTTAATACCTTTACTTCAATGGAGTTTATGAATGGTCTTGAGGATAACCCGAATGGCTGGAAAAAGGATGAAATTTTGATCGGGAAGATTCTTGAGGCGCTGGATTCGACGGAGGATCAGGATTTTGTGCTGGGGATCACTGTTCAGAGCCATGGAAAATATCAGGGGTTCGAAGCGGATGAGGAAGCGCCGGTTAAGGTGAAGAGCGCACCGGAGGGCATGGAGGAGTCTTATGCGTACTATGTTAACCAGCTCTATGAGGTAGATCAGATGATCGGTAAACTGGTGGAGGCTCTGGAAAAGAGGAAGGAAAAGACAGTACTGGTGCTCTATGGCGATCATTTGCCAAGCCTTGATCTGAAAAAGGAAGATTTGATTGATTCTAATCTTTATCAGACGCAGTATGTTGTCTGGGATAATCTCGAACTGAACCGTCCGCAGAGAAATCTGACCGCATACCAGCTCTATGCGGAGATATTGGAGCGCGTAGGGATTCAGGAAGGCAATATCACCAGATTCCACCAAAAGGCGGAGTGGAGAACGAAGTCCTATCATGACGACCTGAAGATGCTGGAGTATGATATGCTCTACGGGGAACACTATGCCTATGGCGGGGAACTGCCCTTTGAAGAGACGGATCTTATGATGGGGACGGAGCCTGTCGTGATCAGCGAAGTTGTTCGAAATGAAAAGGGATGCATGGTGACGGGAAAGAATTTTACGCCGTATGCCAGCGTGCTCTTTGACGGCGAGGAGCTGTCCACGGAATGGGTCGATGAAAGTCATATCCAGATATTGGAGGAGATCACATACGATCCGGATGACGACAAGGAAGAGGAGGCGTCGGCATCGAGTGCACCGTCGGCGTCACCTGTGCCGAAAACGTCGCCAGAGACATCACCTGGAGTGTCACCGAATGCGAAGGACAAAGAGCTGGAAAAGGAGGATATCCCAGGTGCCTTCTTGATTCAGGTCAAAACGGACGGGGGGACGGTGCTCGGCGAGAGCGAGGTGCTGCTGTGGAAGGATGCGGCAATTTCTAAGGAGACGCTGCCGGAAGAAGATAAGTAGAAGGATGCCAGGGTTAAAAGGTATTTTGACCCTGGCATCATAGAATATAGATAACGAATAACAAGAACAGGGAAGAGTCATGTTTTGTCGAAAGACGGAACATGACTCTTTTGATTATCTGTCATGCTTTGACATCTTTCGCAGGGGAGATTCGGTATACTTTCATAAGAGCCGACGCAATAGTGGCTGCATAGGCGGTATATCGGAAAGATTGGCATAGCCATAGAAAGTAAGCTGTAGAAAAATGGCAGTTTAGATATGGCGGCGGGGCGTCTGGGGAATAACTTTAAGTCGTTTTGCGGAGGGACAGGATTGCTATGGCGGCCTCGGCCGTGAAGAAAATAGTGGTCGTTGGGGGGATAGAAGGTTATTGACCGGCTTTTGCTCTGGCAAAATGGCTGAAAGGGAGTATCAGGGGTGAAAACGTATCTTTATGTTGACTTTTACTTTATTCTGAACTTCATGTTGAATTTATTCCTGATTATGACGACGGCTATGCTCCGGCAAAAGAGGTGCAGGATGGGATGGTTTCTGGTTCTGTCCGGCATTGGTGCAGCATGTTCTGTGGCGGGTACATATTTTTTCTGGGGGAAGGCCATTCTCCAGATGGGCATTTCGCTTGTGCAGATTGGCGGAACAGTATATCTGGCATACGGAAGGGAGGGGGGAAGGGCCTGGCTGGAAAATTTTGTGCTGTTTCTTTTTTTGACCTTTTTTACCGGTGGGCTGATGGGCGTGCTGCAGAGACTTCTGTTCAGACTGCTTAAGGATGGGAGAGCATATTCGATGTTTTGGATTATGATTTCCGTGTTTTTGTTGCTGCTGCTGTTTTTTTTGTTCCGTTTTGAACTTATTCGGCAGGAACATGCGAGAAGGAGCATTCGGAGGGCATGGGCCATTCATGGAGGCAGGGAAATAGAAATCTGTGTCCTATATGACACAGGAAATCATCTGGTCAGTCCATATACCGGTGAGGGGGTAGCGATTATCAGCAGGGAACTGGCGGTGAGGCTGGGGCTTGAAGGCGGACGGATGCCGGTTCTGATTCCGTTTCACTCTATTGGCGGGGACGGCCTTTTGCGGGCGTACCGTATGGATGAACTGCGTGTGGAGAACGGCGCTTCAAAAAGGAATTTTCTTGTTGCAGTGAGCGAGAATCTCGGGAGAGAGCAGGAGGTACAAATGATCTTAAATATCACGTAGTCTATAGAGGGCAGAATGGAGGAAAAAATGCTTAAGATATCAGTGGCAAACAGGTTTCAGCTGCGGGTGATGCCAGAGGGGTATGGTATGTTCTGGCGGCAGCGTGTGGGGGACATCAATTATATCGGGGGTGCGGAGATATTGCCTGCGCCGTTTACATCTGAGGAGGAGAGGGAGGTACTGGATAAGCTGGGGGGTGAACAGGATGGTGAGGCGAGGAGCCGGTTGATTGAGCACAATCTGAGGCTGGTGGTCTATATCGCCAAAAAGTTTGATAATACGGGGATTGGGGTGGAAGATCTGATCTCTATTGGGACGATTGGTTTAATTAAAGCGATCAATACATTTAATCCCCTGAAAAATATTAAGTTAGCGACCTATGCATCGAGATGTATTGAGAACGAGATACTGATGTACCTGCGCAGGAACAATAAGATACGCTATGAAGTCTCTATTGATGAGCCTCTGAATGTAGACTGGGACGGCAATGAACTGCTGTTGTCTGATATTTTGGGGACAGACGAAAATGTTATCTCTAAGGATTTGGAAGAGGAGGTGGATAAGCGCCTGTTGCGGATGGCCCTGAACAAATTAAATGACAGAGAACGGGATATTATTGAACTGCGTTTTGGGATTAACAGTAAGGATGGAAAGGAGAGGACACAGAAGGAAGTGGCGGATATGATGGGGATTTCCCAGTCGTACATATCGAGGCTTGAAAAGAAGATTATGAAGAGGTTAAAAAAAGAAATTCTTAAGATGGAGCAGGTATAAATAAACAAAAATAGTAAATCCTACTTTATTATATCGGAACCGCTTTGCGAACCCGAAATTCTCATAATAGCTTTGGCTGGAGGAATCGATATGGCGACATATAAAGTAGAGATTTGCGGTGTGAATACATCAAAGTTACCGCTCCTTACAGACGATGAAAAGAAGGAACTTTTCGACAGGATTCAAAATGGGGACAAAGGGGCAAGAGAGCAGTTTATTAAGGGGAATTTGCGCCTGGTGCTAAGCATTATTCAAAGGTTTACCAATTCAGGGGAGAATATTGATGATCTGTTTCAGATTGGGTGTATTGGGCTGATGAAGTCTGTCGATAATTTTGATGTAACGATGAACGTAAAGTTTAGCACATATGCAGTGCCGATGATTATTGGGGAGATCAGGCGGTATCTGCGGGACAACAACAGTATTCATGTCAGCCGATCCATCAGGGATACTGCGTACAAGGCAATCTATGCAAAAGAGGCGATGATGAAGGAGACCGACAAAGAGCCGACCGTGGAGGAGATTGCAAAGAAGATTGATGTGCCCGCGGAGAATATTGTGATTGCTCTTGATGCGATCCAGAATCCGGTCTCTCTATATGAACCGGTATATGGAGAGAGCGGGGATACGCTTCACATCATGGACCAGATCAGCGATAAGAAGAATAGGGAGGACTGCTGGATAGAGGAGATATCATTAAAAGCAGCGATTGACCGTCTGTCCAGAAGGGAACACCGTATTATTGAACTTCGTTATTTTGAGGGGAAGACGCAGATGGAGGTGGCGGAGGAGATCCATATTTCCCAGGCGCAGGTCAGCCGCCTGGAAAAGAAGGCTCTGCAGTCGATGAAGAGCTATTTGGGCTAGTACTCCATCCGGTCAGAAATTAGAATCGTGAACTGCCTGTTCCGCACCATTGCGTCGTTAAAATTTCTAGACGATGCCACCGCATCGCCGTCGAAATTTTGCCTAGCACTGGCACGAAACATACAGCCCACAACTCTAATTTCTGTCTGGATGGAGCACTAGAGCGTGTTTGAGTGGGAATAGTAGTGTCCCAGCTGCATATGATTGATGTAAAGAGAACAGTTGGCAGGTGGTATATGAGATTATGCGAATTGCGGGAAAAAGAGGTAATTAACGTATGCGACGGAGAACGGCTGGGAAATGTGTGCGACATTGATTTTGAGGTCAAGACCGGAAGGATCTGCGCGCTGATCATTCCAGGGCCGTGTAAGATCTTTGGTATACTTGGGCGTGACCACGAGTTTATTATTCCCTATGAGGATGTACAGAGGATAGGAGCAGATGTGATTCTTGTGGAGGTGGATATGGAGAAGTGCATGCACAAATGTGAGTGGTAGGTTACTATGAACAGCGTAGCTGTGAATAGTAACCAGCCAAAAAGATAGCCTGTAATAACCCGTTTAACCCCTTGCATTTTCTGAGCGGATATGATATGTTAGCGGTGACAGCGGCGGCGGGGCAGAGAAGTACGGATTGTGCGGCGCAGCCGCAAGTATCAGTAAGTCAGGGGAAAATTCATGAAGTGTCCATTTTGCGGTGAAGAAGATACAAAAGTTATTGATTCGAGGCCGTCGGATGAGGGAAATTCTATCCGGCGGAGAAGGCATTGTGACAAGTGTGCCAAGCGCTTTACGACCTATGAGAGGGTAGAGGCGATTCCGCTTGTCGTGATTAAGAAGGATCTTACCAGGGAGCCGTATGACCGCACAAAGATTGAGAGCGGGGTCTTCCGGTCCTGTCATAAACGCCCGGTGTCTGTGACAAGGATGAATGCACTTGTCGACCAGGTGGAGGCGGAGGTTTTTAATCTGGAGACCAGAGAGGTAAAGAGCAGTTATATTGGTGAACTGGTAATGAACCTGCTCGAGGAACTGGATGCAGTGGCATATGTCCGTTTTGCGTCCATTTACAGGGAATTTAAGGATATCAGTACCTTTATGGATGAAATAAAGAAGATACTGGACAAATAAATCGGAATTGACATTTTGTTTCATATGTGATATCTTATTTGATAAGGGGAGCTCTTTTTTCTTATGGGAGAGGAGCGGAAATGTACAGTGTTTCATATTGCGCAGCCGTCAGGGGAATTGAGGGCTGTATCGTCCAGGTGGAGGCAGATGTTTCAGATGGCCTGCCTGGGTTTTCTTTAGTTGGTTTTTTGTCTTCAGAGGTGAAGGAGGCGAGAGAGCGGGTGCAGATCGGCATGAAGAATGCAGGATTCCGTTTTCCGCCAAAAAAAATCACGATCAATCTTTCGCCGGCAGACATCCGTAAGGGTGGCACCGGCTATGATCTTGCCATTGCGGTTTCTTTGTTGGCTGCGTTCGGCTACTTTTCACAGGAATTTATCAGGAAGATTTTATTTATTGGAGAATTGAGTCTTGAGGGAAAGATTACAGAGGTTCATGGTGTGCTGCCCATGGTGTATACTGCCTACGAGAATGGGATGCAGTATTGTGTTGTGCCAAAAGGCAATTTACAGGAGGCGGCAGTGGTCAGGGGAATGAAGAGCGTGGGGGTTTCTGGCCTGGCAGAATTGGTAGATATGCTCAGAGAGCAAAAACTGACGTGCGGGGAAGATATGGCACCGCAAGTGCAGGATAGCGTAACGGGCGGAGTGCCGGATTTCCGGGAGGTCAGCGGGCAGAAACTTGTGCGGCGTGCCATCGAGGTGGCGGCTGCAGGGATGCATAACCTTTTGATGATTGGGCCGCCTGGTTCAGGAAAGACGATGCTTGCCAGGAGGATGCCGGGGATCATGCCGGAGATGACGTTTGGGGAGCAGATGGAGTTGTCTAAGATATATAGTGTGGCCGGGCTGCTGTCGGGGGAGCAGCCGGTGGTTGTCAGGCGTCCATTCAGGGATCCGCACCATACTATTACACAGACGGCGCTGGTTGGCGGCGGGATTGTGCCAAAACCTGGGGAAGTCAGCCTTGCGAGCGGCGGTGTGTTGTTTTTGGATGAGCTGGCGGAGTTTAACCGGCAGACGATTGAGGTGCTCAGGCAGCCGTTGGAAGACGGTTTTGTCACCATCAGCCGGGTGGATGGCAATTACCGCTATCCTGCGCATGTGCAGCTTGTGGCGGCAATGAATCCCTGCAGATGTGGTTATTATCCAGACAGGAGGAAATGCACCTGTTCATCCCGCCAGATTAGAAACTATCTGCATAAGATCAGCCAGCCGATGCTGGAGCGGATGGATATCTGTGTGGAGACGACGCCGGTCGCGTATGAGGAACTGAGCGGGGCAGGTTTTCGAAGGGACAATGAGTCCTCAGGTACGATGCGGGAACGGATTGTCGCTGCGCAGGAGCGTCAGGCGGCGCGTTGCGGTGGGGAGGGGATACTCTATAATCCCCGGTTAACTTCGCAGCTTGTGGAGAAGTACTGTGTTTTGACGGAGGAGGCGAAGGCATATCTTGCGTATGCATTTGAGAGGATGGAATTTAGCGCAAGAGTATATCATAAAGTGCTAAAGGTCGGAAGGACGATCGCTGACCTTGCGGGGCAGGAGGAGATTCAGAAAGAACACATCGCGGAGGCAGTTTGCTATCGAATGATTGACAAAAAGTACTGGGGGAATGGGGGCGAGGTTTAGATGGAGGAAAAAGTTTTTGCATTTTGGCTCTGCAGCCTTCCTGGGTTTGGCTGGCAAAAAATTCACAGGCTGTTGGACTATTTTGGCAGCCCGCGTGATATTTTTTACGGTGAGGAGAAACATTTCCGGCAGATTGAGAGGCTGAGTGATAAGGACAGGAAGACGCTCCTTGCCGGGCGGGATAGTGAGAAGGTTAAGAGGTGTTATGATGATGTGCAGAGAAAGGGGATTTTCTTTGTGTACCGCGGTGAGGAGGAGTATCCAGAGAAGTTGAAATCATTTGAGGATATGCCCTATGGCATATTTTACAGGGGCCGCCTTCCCATTAAAGGGATGCCATGTGTGGCGATTGTAGGCGCGAGGGCGGCATCTTATGAGGCGAAACAGGTTGCGGACAAATTTGGCTATGGGCTGGCCGAAAACGGGGTGCAGGTAATCAGCGGCATGGCGAGAGGAGTTGATATTGCGGCCCAGAAGGGTGCGCTGCACTCGGCAAATGGCAGGACATATGCCGTTCTTGGCACAGGAGTGGATATCTGCTATCCCAGGGAGCATATTGAACCGTACATGATGATTCAGGAAAATGGCGGGCTGATCTCGGAGTTCCCACTGGGTACCCCGGCGTTTCCCTATAATTTTCCCTTGCGTAACCGGATTATCAGTGCATTGTCCGACGGTGTCCTTGTGCTGGAGGCAAGGAAAGGGAGCGGCTCGCTGATCACGGCGGAGACAGGACTGGAGCAGGGCAGGGAGATTTTTGTCGTGCCGGGGAATATTTTCAACCCTCTGTATGAGGGGAGCAATGAACTGTTAAAAAATGGAGCCATTCCGGTGACGGGAGTGCGGGATATACTGGACGGGTTGGGGCTTTTTTTTGACGAGGATGTGGTGGAGAGAAAGAAAAAATCACAGGTTATGCTTGAAACACCAGAAAAAATAGTGTATGCTATGTTAAGTTTGGAGCCGGTGCATATTTCACGTATCGTGGAAAAGACTGGACTGGAACTTACATCTGTGATGGAGATACTGTTCTCCCTGCAGATGAAGCGATTAGTGCAGACGGTTGGGAATAATTATTATGCAGTCTGCATTTAAACGGATGGAAAGGCAGGTGGGAAACATGGCAAAAAACTTGGTGATTGTAGAGTCGCCTTCCAAAGCGACGACAATTAAAAAGTTTTTAGGGAGCTCTTACGAGGTAGTTGCGTCGAACGGGCACGTAAGGGATTTGCCAAAAAGCCAGCTTGGAATTGATGTCGAAAATGATTTCGAGCCGAAATACATTACGATTCGCGGGAAAGGGGATCTGCTGGCGAAACTGAGGCGGGAAGTGAAGAAGGCGGATAAGATTTATCTGGCAACTGACCCGGACCGCGAAGGGGAGGCGATTTCGTGGCATCTGGCTACGGCGCTGAAATTGGAGGGAAAGAATACCAGCAGGATTACCTTTAATGAGATCACGAAAAATGCAGTAAAGCAGTCCATCAAGCAGGCGAGGAAGATCGACATGAATTTGGTAGACGCGCAGCAGGCGAGGAGAGTACTTGACCGTCTGGTCGGTTATCAGATCAGTCCGGTGCTCTGGGCCAAGGTGAAGAGGGGGCTGAGCGCCGGACGAGTGCAGTCTGTGGCTTTGCGTATCATTGCCGACCGGGAGGAAGAGATCAACGCATTTATCTCAAAAGAATACTGGACATTGACCGGGGAATTTTGCGTGCAGGGTGAAAAAAAGCCGCTGGTTGCAGATTTTTATGGGATGAAGAACAAGAAGATGGCGATTGAGACGGAAAAACAGTTGGATGAGATCGTCAGAGAACTTAAAAAATCTAAGTTTGTGATTTCTGATCTCAAGGAAACACACAGGACCAAGAAAAGCCCGCTGCCGTTTACCACAAGCACCCTGCAGCAGGAGGCGGCCAAGAGCCTGAACTTCTCAACACAGAAGACGATGCGCCTGGCACAGAGTTTGTATGAAGGTGTGGCCATTAAGGGGCGGGGAACGGTGGGGCTGATCACATATCTGCGTACGGATTCCACTAGAATATCAGATGATGCAAAGAAGATGGCTTATGACTATATTGAAGAGAACTATGGGGCGGAGTACCAGGCAACGGAGGATAAGCAGGAAAAGAGCGGAAAGCGGGTTCAGGATGCCCATGAGGCAATCCGGCCGACCTATGTCGAGCTGACTCCGGCGTCGGTCAAGGATGCGCTCTCCAGGGAACAGTTTCGGTTGTACCAGTTGGTCTGGAAACGGTTTGTGGCAAGCAGAATGGCACCGGCGAAGCTGGCGACTACGACAGTAAAGATTGATTCAGAGAAGTATCGTTTTACTTCTGCCGCCTCGAAGATAGCCTTTTCGGGTTATCTGTCCATTTATCAGACGGATGAAGATAAGCTGGATAAGAAGGTATTATCGAAGAAGCTGAGCGTGGGGATGGAGATGGAGTCGCGGGAATTCGAGAAAAAGCAGCATTTCACCCAGCCGCCGGCACATTTTACCGAGGCGTCTCTGGTGAAAACGCTTGAGGAACTGGGGATTGGCAGGCCAAGCACATATGCGCCGACGATTTCCACGATCATCAACAGGCGTTATGTGGCGAAGGAGCAAAAAAATCTGTATATCACAGAGCTTGGCGAGGTGGTCAACGCCATCATGAAAAAGTCTTTTACCAGCATAGTTGATGTGAATTTCACGGCTTACATGGAAGGGCTTTTGGATCGCGTGGAGGATGGTTCAGTTAAGTGGAAGACCGTCGTGGAAAATTTTTATCCCGATTTGCATGAAGCGGTGGTCGCTGCGGAGAAAGAGCTTGAGGAAGTTAAAATAGAAGATGAAGTAACGGATGTGATTTGCGAAGAGTGCGGGAAAAATATGGTGGTGAAGTACGGGCCGCATGGAAAATTCCTGGCGTGCCCAGGATTTCCGGACTGCCGCAATACAAAACCGTATCTGGAAAAGATCGGTGTCCCTTGCCCGAAGTGTGGGTCTGATGTCGTGGGCAGAAAGACGAAGAAGGGACGCAGATATTTTGGCTGCAGTGCGTATCCGGACTGTGATTTTATGTCCTGGCAGAAGCCTTCCGCCAAGAAGTGTCCCCAGTGCGGCGGGGCTATGGTAGAGAAAGGCAGCAAGATCGTGTGCATGGATGAACAGTGCGGTTATGCAGAGGCGATGGAAAAGAAACAGGATTAAGGCGATGAGTTTAGAATTATTAGATAAGACACGGAGGATAAACAGTCTGCTCAATGAGCAGAAATCGGAAAAGATCAATTTTGCCGACTTTTGTCGGGCGTTGTCGCAGATGCTGGAGGTCAATGTGGTGTTGGCCAGCCGTAAGGGAAAGGTGCTGGGACTGTTGGAGCGCAGGGATATTCCGGCGATTCCGCAGCTTTCGCACCTGAAATACGGGGCGTACCTTGAAGGTTCGATTCAGGACAGAATGATGAATATCCTGTCAACGAAGGAGAATGTGAATCTCCTCACCCTTGGTTTTACGTTTGAGATGGTGGGAGAGTATCAGGCGATGATCGTGCCGATCAGTATGGCGGGAGTTCGTCTGGGCACTCTCTTAGTTTACCGGCGGGAGGTTCCGTTTTCGATCGATGATATTATCCTGGCGGAGTACGGAACGACGGTCATCGGCCTTGCGATGCAGCGGGCGGAGTCTGAGGAGGTTTCGGCAGAGCAGCATAAGACGCAGGATGTAATGGTGGCTGTCAGCACGCTGACACGCTTAGAGATACAGGCGGTTTTGGAGGTGCTTGATGAGTTGGGCGGACAGAAGGAGGGGATTCTCGTCACCAGCCGAATTGCCGATAAGGTTGGAATCACGCGTTCCGTCATTGTCAATGCGTTGAAGAAATGCGAGAGTGCGGGAGTGATCCAGACCAAATCCTCTGGTATGAAGGGAACGACGGTTCGTATTGTGAATGATTTATTTTCTTATGAGATGCTTTCCGGAGAAGATTTCCTGAGAAAATAAGGCAGTTTACCCTGCCAAAAATTTCTTTTGTACATTTTTTTTCTATTTTGACTTGTAATTTGTCAGATTTTCTCTATAATTATATATGAGCCGTTTAATGATTGGCCTATCAGTAACTTTTTTTCCTGGCAAGGATAGTTTTGATGTGCTGTTGCTTAAGAATGGCTGAATGATTATGTTTGGAGTTTATAGATTGGAAAGGGGCGTGTATATGGTAGGTACAGGGGCTTTTAATTACATAAATGTTCTTGGCAGGGCATGTGACGCGAGTTGGACGAGGAATGGTGTGATTACCAATAATATCGCAAATGTAGATACACCTGGTTTTAAGAGACAGGATGTACAGTTTGAGCAGTACCTGAAAGATATGGTGGGGTACACAGATTCACTGGATGATGAGGTGGCGGGTGCAGATCTTGATTGTCTGGTGGCGACGACATATACAGATTATGGGACAGTGGACTACCGTATAGACGGCAATAATGTGGATATTGATACAGAGAATGTTGAATTGGCGAAAAACCAAATCAGGTATTACACGATGCTTGATTCGATTACGCAGGAGTTCAATAGGCTGAAGTCTGTAGTGAAGAGTGGTAATTAGTACGATATAAATAATAGACGACAGTCAGGGAAATTATTTATTTTATGTTGTATCGGCCTTACCAGCTTGTTTGAATTGGAAGAATATCCTGCGTGATGAAAAAAATGTTATGCAGGTAAATATAAGTCATAGAAAGGGAGAAGATTATGGGAGTTTTTTCAGGTATGAATATCAGCGCAACTGGTATGACGGCGCAGAGGACAAGGCTTGATGTAATTTCGGAAAATATTGCCAATGTGAATTCTACAAGGGACGCCGACGGCAATGTGTACATGAGGAAATCCGTGATTTTCCAGGAGAAGGGTTATCCTTCTTTTAACGAGGTGTTACTTGGAACGACCGGCTACGTTGGCCAGGGCGTTAAGATTACCAGTATTTTTGAGGACACGGAGACGGAAGGACGTCTGGTCTATGATCCGGCTCACCCTGACGCGAATGCCGACGGCTATGTGATGTATCCGAATGTCAATACTGTTCAGGAAATGACGGATATGATCGATGCGAGCCGTGCTTATGAGGCGAATGTCACGGCATTTAATGCTTCTAAGAATATGCAGTTAAAGGCATTAGATATTGGAAAATAGTCGGGAAACAGGAGAAAAAAGTAGGTAGAGTGGGGAAAACAGGTAAAAGGCATCGGACTTTTGCTTTGTGGGTTTGTGTCTGTGCGCTGTCGGTCACAAACATTGATTTTTTGGATAAAGCGGCGTAGAAAGAGGTTAGCTATGAGTATATCATCTTTATCAGGAGTTGATTTTGATTCTTTATTTCAGACACCAACAATCTCTTCGAGACTGGCGGACGGAACAGATCCGCTTATTGTTGATGACGGAGAGGAGCGGACGGCTTTTGCGGGTGTTCTGGATTCTGCCATGCGTCTGATCAGTGAGACGAATGCGTATAGTAATGCAGCCGAGGAGGAGGAAATCAGGTATGCCCTCGGCGAGTCTGACAATCTTCATGATCTGCAAATTGCCCAGCAGAAAGCAAATGTATCGCTGCAGTTTACCGTGGCGGTCAGGGATGCGTTTGTCAGTGCTTACAAAGAGCTGATGAATCTACAGTTCTAAAAGGCTTAAGATTACCATTCAAAAATTAGCAGGGGAGTATTGTTATGCAGGAGAGATTGAAAGAGATTCCGACAAAACTGGTGGAATTCTGGAAAAAGTATTCAAGCAAGCAGAAAACGATTATTATTGCGGTGGTCTGTCTGGTTCTGGTTGCAATCGGTGTGACCGCTTACCTGGTATCGAGACCGACGTATGTAAAGTTCAATGAGTTCAGCAGGTTAGAGGATGCCAGTGCCATGACGAGTGCCCTTGACGATGAGGGAATTAAGTACAAAGCGTCTAATGATGGCTTGACGGTATATGTGCAGCAGAGCGATATGACAAAGGCGTTTTATACCATGAGTGATAATAACCTTGCGGACAGCGGGTATACATGGGACAAGGCGTTTGATAACTCAATGTCAACGACGGAGAGTGAGAAAGCACAGAAGAGGGTGCTGGCGTTACAGAGCGAACTCCAGAAGAGTCTGGAACAGTACTCATTTATTAACAGCGCGAATGTCTTTATTGACGTGCCTCAGCAGACATACAGCGTTCTGGATGAAGAGGAAAAGACCTCCATCACAGCACGGATTACGGTGAGCGAGGAGAAGAAGAAGGATCTGACGACGGATCGGTCGCAGGCGCTGGCGAGCTGGCTTGCCAATGCGGTAGGAACCGATCTGGAACATGTCATTATCAATGACGATGACGGTAACTGTGTCTACAACGGCGCGATGGCAGATTCGCTTGGAGGTGGCTTTTCGGGTGGTTCGAACGAGTACTGTGAGAAATTGCGTGAGACGATAGACTCCAATATCACAAAGCTCCTGGTAAAGAGGGGATATGATGATATCCAGGTGGGAACGCAGGGGATTCGCTTTGACACGAGCAAGGTAGAAGAATTGGTGAAAAATTATACCGTGGCAGAGGGACGTGAATATGGCTACCCTACAAAGTTATATACATATAAGCAGGAGGGTGGCAGTGGAAGCGGCGGAGAGCCGGGAACCAGTTCTAATGACGATGACACGGATTATCACTTTGACTTGGGAACGAATACAAGCAATAGTGTGGATATAGAGAAATACGAGGGGCTGCTGACGGATGAGACGATTCGGAATATCGTACAGGAGACGCCTACGATTCAGTATGAGGAATCTTCACTGGGGATCGTCGCACAGCGGTACATAGTATATGACGAGGAAAGACTTGAGGCGGATGGAACTCTGGATAATATGACATTTGATGAGTTTATGGCTGCCAACAGTGAACGGAATCAGGTTGAGGTTTCTGACGAAGAGATCAATTTGATTGCGATGGCGACGGGTGTGGATGCGGCGAGAATATCTGTGATGGCATATGAGGTGCCAAAGTTTGTGGAGAAAACGGAGACCTCCAGGAGTATTGCAGACTATTTGATGATTATCCTCACCGTGCTGATCATTGCACTGTTGATTTTTGTGGTTATCCGCGGAACAGCACCAGTCAGGGTTTCCGAAGAAGAGCCAGAACTTTCTGTGGAGCAGCTTCTTGCGACAACGAAGGAGAACCAGTCCTTGGATGACATTGAGTTCAGTGATAAGTCTGAAACCAGAAAGATGATTGAGAAGTTTGTTGATGAGAACCCTGAGGCGGTAGCGCAGCTTCTCCGTAACTGGCTGAATGATGAATGGGACCTGTAGTAAGATAGGAGATCCACTGTTATCAGGCAGAAAAGATAGCGGTGGGTTTCTTAGGATAGAGGTGAATAAGGAACTGCAGGAGAATCACTTAGACAGGTAGGCTGCTGGGGCGTTTATCTGCAGTTCTTTGGGTGTGTAGGTTGAAAAGGTTAGGTTTTCATACGTTGGATTTGTGTCTCTGCGCTGCCTGACACAAACTGGCGATGCACATCAGGCAGCGCAGAAATGGGGCTTGTTATGGCGAAAGAAGAGATTACAGGGGTTCAGAAAGCGGCAATACTGCTGATTTCTCTTGGACCTGAGAAGTCTTCAAATGTATTTAAGCATTTGAAAGAAGATGAGATAGAGCAGCTCACGCTGGAGATTGCGAATACAAGAAGTATATCGCCGTCGATGAAGGATGCTGTCTTAGATGAATTCTATGAGGTGTGTCTGGCACAGCAGTATATCGCCGAGGGTGGTATCGCCTATGCAAAGGATCTGTTGGAGAAATCTCTTGGTGCTGAGCGTGCCAAGGATGTCATCGGAAAGCTGACCGCATCACTACAGGTTCGTCCGTTTGAGTTTGTGCGGAAGACAGATGCCAGCCAGTTGCTGAACTTTATTCAGGATGAGCATCCGCAGACGATTGCCCTGATCCTGTCGTATTTGCCTTCCGGTCAAGCGTCTGCGATCATTTCCGCTTTGGCGCCGGATAAGCAGACCGATGTTGCAAAGCGTATTGCACAGATGGACCGTACATCTCCGGATGTGATTAAAGAGGTGGAAAAGGTATTGGAACAGAAATTGGCATCTCTGGTAAATCAGGATTACACCGTTGTCGGTGGTGTGGATGCTATCGTAGAAATTTTGAATACGGTAGACCGTGGTACAGAGAAACATATTATGGAGAGTTTGGAAATCGAGGAGCCGGAACTTGCCGACGAGATCCGCAAGAAGATGTTCGTGTTCGAGGATATTCTCTCTCTGGACGACCGTTCTGTCCAGCGTGTGCTGCGTGAAGTGGATAACAATGAATTGGCGATCGCTTTGAAGGGATCCAATGAAGAGGTGCAGAACCTGATCTTTAGCAACCTGTCCTCACGTTTAGCGACGATGATCAAGGAGGATATGGATTTCATGGGTCCTGTCCGTATGAAGGATGTGGAGGAGGCGCAGCAGAAGATTGTAAATATCATCCGTAAGCTGGAGGATTCTGCTGAAATTGTTATCTCCAGAGGTGGAGGTGACGAGATCGTTGTCTAATTTGATAAAATCCGTTTATTTTAGTATGGATTCGTCTAAGGCGCATGTAATTGATTCAGATGTGAGGGTAGAGGAGTTTATCCCCGGAATCTATGATGTGCCGGAGACGCAGCCGGAGTCCTTTGCTTTCCCGCAGTTTGACGGAGATGACGGCGAGGAGAAGATGGAGGAGTTTGACCAGGGGCTGTCGGTGATCTCGATGAAGGATGTAGTGAGTGAAGAGCGGGAAAAGCTGGAAAGGGAGCTTTTAGAAGAGCAGGAGAATATTCTGAATGCCGCGAGAAAAGAGGCGGAAGGAATTATAGAGCAGGCGAACCAGGAGGCAGAGTCAATCCGCGTTTTTGCTAGAAATGAAGGGATGGAGAAGGGCAAGGCGGAGGGACGCGCCGAGGCAGGACTGGAACTTATGCAGAGGAAACAGGAATTGGAGGCAGAGTATGACGTACGTTTCCAGGAACTGATGCGGCAGGAGGAGAACCTTGAACCGGAATTTGCTGAACTTGTGATTTCTTTGGTGCGGAAACTTACCGGGGTGGTTTGTGAGAATAAGAGGGATATCATTTTGTATCTCTTAGGCAATTCACTGAAAAATGTTGAGCGGACGGAGCGCATAGGGATTCGTGTCTCCAAAGCGGATATGAGCCTTGTTTCCGCGAAGAAGTCGACATTAAAGCTGATCGCCGGGGATATCAGTGAATTTGATATCATTGAAGATGAGAGCCTGTCGGAAAACCAGTGTATCATTGAGACAGATAATAAGGTGATTGACTGCAGTATGGATGCTCAGTTACAGAATCTTGAAGAACATATTAGAATGTTATCTTTATAATATAATGACTATCTTTCTTTATCTTTATTATTAGCAGCGATTGGAGAGAATGAGGAGCGTATTGGTATGGTGGATATTGATGTATCAAAATATAATATGCTTTTGGATATGTCCTACGAAAAACGTCTTGGCAAAGTAGCAAAGGTGGTGGGGCTTACCATCGAATCTATTGGCCCGGCGGCAAAACTGAACGATCTGTGCCATATCATCACGAAGGATACAAACCAGGTGATCAACGCAGAGGTAGTGGGGTTTCGTGATGACAGGGTTCTTTTGATGCCTTACGATAAGACGGTTGGTGTTGGGCTTGGCAGCCGTGTGGAAAATACGAATGCGCCGTTAAAGGTGAGGGTAGGTGAAGAACTGCTTGGCAGGGCTTTGGACGGCCTGGGCAATCCGATTGATGATTCGGAGATACCGAATCTGCCGGGATACTCGGTTGAGGCGGAGCCGCCGGATCCATTGACCAGGGAGATTATTGACCAGATTCTGCCTCTTGGGGTAAAGGCTGTGGATGGTCTGATCACGGTGGGAAAAGGGCAGAGAATCGGGATCTTTGCCGGCAGCGGCGTGGGAAAGAGTACACTGCTTGGCATGTTTGCCAGAAATACCAAGGCAGATATCAATGTGATTGCCTTGATCGGCGAGCGAGGCCGTGAGGTCAGGGAGTTTATTGACCGAGACCTTGGCCCGGAAGGGATGGCGAGATCGATCGTTGTTGTTGCAACTTCGGATAAACCGGCACTCATCCGTCAGAAGGCCGCCAAGACGGCGACGGCCGTGGCGGAGTATTTCAGGGATCAGGGGAAAGATGTGTTGTTGATGATGGATTCCCTGACCCGTTTTTCCATGGCACAGCGGGAAATCGGGCTTGCCGGGGGAACCGCCGGTGTCCAGGGGATATCCGCCCAGTGTGTATTCGGAGATGCCGAAACTTCTGGAACGGGCAGGGCGTTCGGATAAAGGGTCGATCACGGGGCTGTATACGGTGCTGGTGGACGGCGATGATTTTAATGAGCCGATTACCGATACCGCGAGAAGTATTTTGGATGGACATATCATGCTGGACCGTAAGATTGCCCAGAAAAACCATTATCCGGCGATTGACGTTTTGCAGAGTATTTCCCGTGTCATGAGCAGTATCGTGACCAAAGAGCAGAAGGTGGCGAGCGGGCAGTTAAAAAATGTGCTGGCCACGTATGCGGAGGCTGAAGATTTGGTAAATATTGGTGCCTATAAACCAGGTTCCAACAAAAATATTGATTTTGCCCTGTCCAAGATAGATGAAGTAAATGAATTTTTGATGCAGGATGTTTATGAGAAGTTCGATTATGACGAAATATTAAGAAAGTTAGTGGAGATTTTCGAGGAAGGTTCAGGGCAGGAGACAGAAGTGGAGTAAAGTTATGGCAAAGTTCATTTTTAAGCTGCAAAGCCTTCTGTCCATTAAGTGTAAACTTGAAGATCAGGCGAAGGCCGAGTATGGGATGGAGCTTGCGAGGCTCCGCGAGGAGGAGATGAAGCTGGATGCCCTAAATGAAAAAAAGGATGGGTATCAGACCAGGTTGACGGTCTCTGTGCAGAATGAGCTGGATATTGGTAAGATCAGGGAGTTGGAGGATTGTGTGGAATACACCAAGTATGAGATCAAAATGCAGAAGGTGGTTATCCTACAGCAGCAGCAGCGGGTAGAAAGAGCAAGGGAAAAGCTGGATAATGCCATGAAAGAAAGAAAGACTTATGAAAAGCTGAAAGAAAAGGCATTTGAGCAGTTTAAGATAGAAATTGAGGCGCAGGAGAGGAAAGAGATTGACGAGTTAGTCAGTTACCGTTTCGGCGTGGCAAAAGAAAGTGAGGGTTAATGATCTATGGCAAAGAAGAACAAGGGAGCGGCTGCCAGTATGGATAATGAAGGCAGCGGAAATAAGGTAGTCACAGCGCTTATTGTAATCATCATTATATTGATCTGGCTTGCCGTATTTGGTTTTTTGATTAAGCTGGATGTAGGGGGAATCGGGAGTAATGTTCTTTATCCTGTGTTGAAAGATGTCCCTGTGGTCAATAATATTTTGCCGGAGGCATCTGAGGAACAGCAGGCATCCGAGGGGAACTACCGATATAATACCTTAAAGTCCGCTAACGCCCGGATTGAAGAATTGGAGAGAAGGCTGGAGTCCGAGACTGGTGTTTCTTCTTCAAATTCCGATTATATAGAGGATTTGAATGCTGAGGTTCAGAGATTGCGCCGCTACAAGGATGATTATGATGCATTTAATAAGAGGGTAGCGGAATTTGATGAGAAGGTAGTTTTTACGGACAATGCACCATCTATCTCTGAGTACAGGCAGTATTATGAGCAGATCGCTCCGGAAAATGCGGAGAAGATTTATCGGCAGGTTGTAGAGCAGGAGAGATATACCGAGATGGCGGAGACGCTTGCCAGCGTTTATTCGGGTATGGACGCGGCTTCGGCAGCGCAGAAGCTGACGGTTCTTTCGGAAGATCTTGATTTGGTGTGTGATATCCTGCTTAGCATGAAAGAGAGCAATGCTGCGGCTATCCTGCAGGAGATGGATAATACATACGCAGCACAGATTACGAAGAAGATTTCTTCGGTTAACCGCAATAATCGTTAAAGACAGTTACTATTTACTGTTCTAAACAGCATAAGTAAAACAGGAGCTGCTGATTTTGCAGCAACAGACGGCACTGCCGGCTGGTTTTACGCATGGTGTTTAGAGCGGCCGTGAATAGTAACGAAAGACAGGGTGTCTACAGAGAGATCTGTTGACATAGATGGGTGAGGCAGGGATTTTGCCATGGTTGGAGAGCCATGTGTGGTGAATTCAGGCTAAACCTGGAAGGAACACAGTTTTAGTGTTCTTTGGTATACTCATAATATTATAATCAATGCATTAGTTTAATGTGTTGATTATAACATCAAGAAGGAGGTGAAATGATGGCAGGCGTAGGAGCAATAAATTCAGAATCTGTATCTGCGAAGGATTTGTTCTCTATGGGGAAATTAGGAAATCTGCAGGGAAATGTGACTGTTTCTGCAAAAGGCGCAAAACAGTTTGAAAACTTTCTGAAGGATAGCAGACCTGCACAGAGCAGCCAGGAGGCGGTAACAGGTGCGACTGAAAAGTCCCCAGTGAAGGAAACCGCTTTTCAGCAGGGCCAGGTGAAGAAGGAAGAATTTTCTCCTGTTCAGACAGACAATGCAGATATTTCCGCGGATAAGACACAACTTTCTTCGGAGGAGGCTGAGAACCTTGCCGCCCTGCAGGGTGAGATACGCGACCTGGTCAAAGAGACTCTGGGAATTGACGACGAGACGATTGATGCTGTTATGCAGGAGATGGGAATTGTCTTGACCGACTTACTTCAGCCGGATGTATTACAGCAGTTTGTACTGCTTGTCAGCGGCGGTGAGGAGAGTACAGACTTTCTGCTGGATGAAGAGCTGATGGGAAGTTTTGTCGATCTGCTTCAGCTGCTTGAGGATTTCCAGGCGGAAAATCAGGATGTTCTGATGCCATTGCTGGAAAAGTTGGACACACCGATGTTGTTAGATGAATTTCTGCAACAGGAAGGCCTTGCCGGGGAGGCAGAAAATTTTGACGCGACACTGGAAAATGTGGGCACAGCGATTCGAGGTGAAGTGGAACCGGATGTGCAGGACATGGAGAAAACGACGGGCGACGGCCGCCAGGAGGGAATCGCTGTAATGGAAGATTCCGGAGAGGTTAAAGTTAAGGTTACCGTAACCCAGGATACCAGTGAGGAATCTACAGGAAACAGTGACAGTACAAAACAGGATGCATCGCAGATGTTTTTTGCCCAGCGTCAGGAGGCTTCCGGCGAGAGGACAGTGGCCGCACCGCTTTTTGCGGAACAGTTTAATACGCAGCAGGTACTTGACGGGCAGATTATTCAGCCGCAGTTTGGCAGTATGCAGAGAATGCAGCAAATGATCGATATCGTAAATCAGGTGACACAAAATATACGAAACCAGATCAGTGCAAATACGACTTCTTTGGAAATGCAGCTTCATCCGGAGAGCCTGGGTAAGGTACTATTTTCTGTTGTATCAAAGAATGGTGTGATGACGGCCAATTTCCAGGTACAGACGGAAGAGGCAAGGCATGCGTTGGAAAGCCAGATGCTTGTTCTCCGCGACAATCTTGAGGCGAAGAATCTGAAGGTCGAATCGGTCGAGGTTCATGTATCTGATTTTAGCTTTAACCAGAGCAATCAGGCGGAAGGGCAGAGCCAGGAGGAAATGGCGAGACAGAATAGAAGGAAATTCCGTTTTGATGCCGGAGAGGATGAATCGTCCGAGGAGAAGGCCGTAAATGCAGAACAGGTTCGCAGACAGGTGATGCGTGATTCCGGTGGGAGTATTGACTTTACGGCGTAAGGTTTCGTTTAGGAGGCCTATGTCCTGATTTTCGGGGCTCAGGCAGAATTTAAAGAATGCTAATGAAAGGAGGAGGTTATGGCTGATTTAGTTGCAAATATAAAGCAAGATGAAAATGGGAAATGGGGATTGGATATCGCCGATGAAGTTCCAAAGACAGAGCGGAAACCAGGCGCCCAGTTGGGAAAAGAAGATTTTCTGCTTTTGCTGGTTACGCAGATGCAGTATCAGGATCCGCTTGACCCGGCAGACAATACCCAGTTTGTTGCCCAGCTTGCGCAGTTCAGCGCGTTGGAGCAGATGTCAAACCTGAATACGACGGCAAACAATAATTCCGCATATTCTCTGGTTGGCAAGGAAGTGTTAGTGCGCCACACCAATTCTGTTGGTGACGTCCAGGAAATTCAGGGACAGGTGGATTATGTGACGATTAAGAACGGCGAGGCATATGTGTCTATTAACGGTACGGATTATGAATTTGATGAGGTTGTACAGGTAATTGACGCAAATTATCTGATTTCAACATATCTCCCAACCGTTTCTTCACAACACCATGAATTTGTACATTGGGATCCGCAGGATCTTAAGATTACCGGGGTTACTCTTGGTTCCCATGGATACGAGGCAAAGAGTTTTGCGGTTGTCTTGATTGATGAAAATGATCAGACAAAGGCGATCGATACACGTTACCTTAAGTACAAGGATGGGGTGGTCACGATCGACAGGCAGGCATTGGCAACGGTGCAGGCAGGAAAGTACCATGTGGCATTTGTCTTTGACGACGCGAATAAGACGATGGATTATGACAACGTTACGCTTGAGGTTAAGGGCATCGTGACGGCGGTTGACGACGACACGACAGGAGACGACACGACATCTGGCGCAGATGGCGATGGTACGGGAAGTGGCGGCACAGAAGGCGGCAGCGGTGACGGAGGTGCGGCTACAGAATAAAATGTCATGGAAGGGGGAAGGATTATGCAGCGGTTGCAGAAGAATTACGCGTCGATTGATACGATGCGTGGCCAGTTGCTACAAAACAGTCCGAAGACGGACAATTCCAAAACAGAAGAACTTTCTTTCCAGGACATTTTAAGTTCCAAAAAGGAACAGGCGGTTGACAACCTGAAATTCTCGAAGCATGCCAATGAGCGTTTGGCAACAAGAAACATCAATCTGTCTGCGGAGCAGATGGAACGCTTGGAGAATGGTACAACGAAGGCACGGGAAAAAGGAATTCGAGAGTCTTTGGTGATGGTAGATGATCTTGCATTTATTGTCAATGTTAAGAGTAATACTGTGATTACAGCGGTTGGTGATTATACGGACTCCATCTTTACGAATATTGACGGAGCTGTGATCAGTTAGGTGATGAAATTTTGCCGGACCTCATTAGGGGGCAAAAAGGCTTTGAATGCCAGATAAGCCTTAGTGTTCATCCCAGAAAGAAGGGAATACGGTGCAGAATGACGGTTCTGCGCCGCATTTTCAGAGAAAATGCATATGCGGATCTGTGTTTTGTGTGCCGTTCCACACAGATTCGCCGGACAGCAGGAGCGGTACAGAAATGAGGTATTATTATGATGAGATCACTTTACTCTGGTGTGGCAGGATTAAAAACACATCAGACGAAGATGGATGTTATTGGTAACAATATTGCAAATGTCAATACAAATGGTTTTAAGTCGAGCAGTGTAAATTTCTCCGATACATATTATCAGACGGTTTCTTCTGCGACCGGCGCAAATGCAGAACTGGGGACGGCCGGTGTAAATGCAAAGCAGATCGGCCTTGGTTCAATGGTTGCAGCAATCCAGACCAATATCACGGAGCAGGGAGGTCCTTCCACGACGAACCGCGCGCTGGATATCGCGATCAACGGCGAGGCGTTTATGGTTGTGCGTAACCAGTCAGGCTATGCGTTTACCAAGTCGGGCGCGCTTAATATTGATGAATCGGGAAATCTCTACTGTACGACAAACGATACGATCGTTCAGGGATGGGTGGCCAATGAAGACGGAACGATCAATAAGGACACGGTCCAGGATCTGAGGGTAATGAGCGCGGATAACCAGTACTATCCACCGGAGGAGACACGGGCGGTAACGATTTCCGGCAATCTTGATCCAAATGACCCGGATCTTGACCTCACGACAGGTCAGGAGGAGACGCAGACGTTTAGTTTTTATGACAAGATCGGTGAGCCATATACAGTAGTGCTTAAGATCAAGCAGCATAACCCTCCGGTAAGCGGTACGCCGACAAACGACTATGATGTGCGTGTGGCGGATGTCCTGAACGCCGACGGAGAGTCGATTTTCGTGACGAAGACGGTAAATGCCACAACGGGTGCAGTTTCTTACGCATATTCCGGTGCACAGTTTTCATTTGGTGGAACGGCTTCCGGTGCGATCACGGTATCTGCGACGACAGGTGAGGTGACCATTCCTGATACGGTGACAAAGATTTTGTCTTTCTCTACATCTACCGGTAATTTTGTATCGGTTAACCAGACACGTACCAGAGATGAGTATGACGGTTCTTTAAACTTCTGTATTACGCAGATGTCTGCTGCGCTGCAGGGGGATAATACAACATTTACCCAGTATGTTCCTGCGACTGATTCAGGCGGTGTCAATGTATTCTTCAACTCTATCACCCAGTACTCCCAGGGCGGGAGCACGAAGCTCAACAGCAATAAGGGGCGTGAGACGACGGATGGTTATGTTGAGGTTGGTAATGTTGCCGGTAAGATGTCCGGCATCTCTGTTGACAAGGAAGGCAAGGTATGGGGGACATACAATAATGGTTTAAAGAAATGCCTTGCACAGATCGCGTTTGCTACATTTGCGAATCCATCAGGACTTGAGGCAATCGGCAACAGCCTGTTTGCCGCATCCCTGAATTCCGGTGATTTTGACGGCGTCGGCGAGGAGATCAGCCTTTCCGGTTCTCTGACACCGGGTGCACTGGAGATGTCAAACGTTGATCTTGCGAATGAATTTACAAATATGATCACGACGCAGCGTGGTTTCCAGGCGAATTCAAGGATAATCACGACTTCCGATTCTATTTTGGAAGAGCTGGTTAACTTGAAGCGATAGTTAATTGACTGACCAGGGATAGTTTCACTGCGGTGAGCGGCGCAGACGCGAATCGCAGTATATTTCCCAGGCCGGTTCATTACTTTGGGAACGGCTGCATATTTGCGTAGTGTTTCCCATAGATATTTTATGGGAAACACTATATTATTAACTGCTACAAGTTAAGGAAAAAGATCTATGATTGATGTGACGAGATTAAATGGAAAAGAAGTAACGATTAACTGTGAGTTAATTGAGACGGTGGAGGAGACACCGGATTCGGTGATCACCCTGACCACTGGGAAAAAAATAATTGTAAAAGAAA
>JAAGKN010000203.1_pt1 | contig 50556 bp, 44 predicted proteins | sample 6206371 | NCBI WGS metagenome assembly JAAGKN01 (sample SAMN11533720, study PRJNA540317) | gut metagenome | isolation source: fecal pellets from male and female animal of same cohort | host: Peromyscus leucopus | place: USA:CA | collected 2017 | reverse complement strand
TACCGCCCTCATAATGAAATTCTCTTTGAATAGGTTTTTGTCCTTCTTCTACCCGAACATCCTTTAATATAATATGAAGACCTTTAGTAAGAAAAGCCATTTCCCGAAGCCGCTGCTTCAAAACGTCAAATTCATAAACTGTTGTCTCCTGAAAAATTGTTGCATCAGGTTTAAAGGTAACTTTTGTTCCTGTCTTTTCTTTTTCACATTCTCCAATTACTTTTAAAGGATAACAGACATGTCCTCTCTCATATCTCTGTTGATAAATCTTTCCATCTGTAAAAACCTGAACCTCCAACCAATCAGAAAGTGCATTTACCACAGATGCACCTACTCCGTGAAGTCCGCCGGAAACCTTGTATCCTCCACCGCCAAACTTACCGCCGGCATGAAGAATTGTATAAACTACTTCAACTGCCGGAAGACCCGCTTTGTGATTAATTCCAACAGGAATTCCTCTTCCGTTATCAATAACAGTGACAGAATTATCTTTGTTTATGGTAACTTCAATGGTATCACAGTATCCTGCAAGCGCCTCATCTACAGAATTATCCACAATCTCATAGACAAGATGATGAAGTCCTCTGCTGGAGGTAGTTCCAATATACATACCCGGTCTTTTTCTTACCGCTTCCAATCCTTCAAGGATCTGGATTTGATCTGCTCCGTAATTATTATTATCCATACTAATAATCTTGTCCTTTCATTTCTGCAACACCATTTGTTATCTTATATACCCTGTTTATTTCAAAACGATTATTTATAAATTCGTCTAATCCTGTACAGGTAATAATTGTCTGAATATTACCGATACTATTTAAAAGATAATTTTGTCTGTTACTGTCAAGCTCTGATAAAACATCATCAAGTAAAAGAACCGGAGTATCCTTTGTCATTTTTTTTAATAAGTTCTATTTCTGATAATTTTAATGATAAAGCAGCAGTTCTCTGCTGACCTTGGGAACCATATTTTCTAATATCAATTCCATTTACAATAAATGAAAAATCATCTCTATGCGGACCACAGGAGGTAAGCTTAAATTTTATATCTTTTTCCTGATTATTTTTCATTTGTTCTTCAAAATTATTAACATCAATATCAGGTTCATACTTAACAATCAGATTTTCTTTTCCACCGGATAATTTACTATGTATTTCTCCAATAATTTCGCATAACTGATCCGCAAATATTTTTCTTCTTTCGATAATTTTACTTCCAAAAGAAACAAGCTGAGAATCCCATATATTAAGGGTTTCTCTAAGTCCCTGATTAAAATATAAATCTTTTAGGAGTTTATTTCTCTGATTAATTATTTTATTGTAATGATTTAAGTTATACAAATAAAAACTGTCCAACTGACAGAGTTCCATATCAGCAAACCTTCTTCTTTCAGAAGGACCATTTTTAATAATTCCTAAATCTTCAGGAGAAAAGAAAACAACATTTAAAAGACCAAGGAGCTCTGAAGCCTTTTTTATTTTCTGACCGTCAATTGCGATTCCTTTTGATTTGTTTTTACGAAGATGCATATCTACTCTATATTCTACATCTTCTTTTTCAAGATAAGTTCTTATATGTGCTTCTTCTTTGTTAAAATTTACTACTTCTTTGTCTTTGCTCCCTTTGTGGGATTTTGTAGTGGCAGAAAAATAAATTGCTTCAAGGATATTTGTTTTTCCTTGAGCATTATCACCATAAAGAATTGTTGTTCCTTTATCAAAACTAATATTTAATGCTTCATAATTTCTAAAATCAGCCAATTCAAGAGATTTAATGACCATTCTAAATTTTCAACCCAACAGCCTTTCTGTCTTACGTTTAATTAATTAACTGTTATTTTAACCTGATTTCCATCGTACTCAATAATATCTCCATCATAAAGCTTCTTTCCCCTTTGCAATTCTGTCTGACCGTTTACCTTAACAATACCATCCTGAATTGCAAATTTTGCATCAACACCAGACTCCACCAAACCGGAAAGCTTAAGCGCCTGTCCTAATTTAATGAAATCATCTTTTATATTTATTATTTCCATTTTTTCCCCTTATAAACGATTAAAAAATTAATAGAAACTTATTAATTACGATACCGTGGTAAAATTAACAGGAAGAATTAAATAAATATATTTTTCTGCAGCATCTCTGATAAAACAAGGAGCTTTAGGATTTACGAGATAAATATCAATCTGCTCATCATCAATTACACGCAAGGCATCTATCATAAACTTAGGATTAAAACCAATCATAATATCTTTACCCTGTTTGGAAATATCTATTTCTTCGTTCATACTTCCTACTGTGGAATTAATCTTAAGTTCCATCATTTCATCATTAATTGTGATGATGATAGGTTTTTTATCTCCTTCTTTTACCAGAAGAGTTGCCCTATCAATACATTCAAGAAGCTCTCTCTTATTAATAGTTACCTTTGTTTCATAATCACTGGAGAGCATTTGATCGATTCTAAAATATTCTCCTTCAATCAATCTTGAAACAACAGTGGTATTATCAAACTCAAAAATAATATGTTTCCCTGTAAAGAAAATGCTTACATCCTTGTCTGTATCTCCGGATACAATTTTACTTACCTCACTTAATGTCTTTCCGGGGACAATTACCTTTCTGGAAGGATAACTATCCTTTAATTCTATCTTACGGATAGAAATTCTATGACCGTCTAAGGAAACTACTTTTAATTCATTACCGTTAATTTCAAACAATTCTCCTGTCATAATTTTATTATTATCATTATCTGCAATAGAAAAAATCGTCTGTCTCACCACTTCTTTTAAAGTAAATTGAGAAATCATAATAGAATCAATTCTTTCAATTGAAGGAAGATAAGAAAAATCCTCTCCTGATTTTCCTATAATAGTAAATTTTGCCTTTTCACAGGTAATATTTGTTTTTAAAGAAGAGTCTGTTTCTATAATAACATCATTGTCAGGAAGCTTTCTTACAATATCAAGAAGAATTTTTGCATCAAGAGCAATCTGACCTTTTTCAATAATTTCTCCTTCTATAATTGTTTCTATTCCCAGTTCCATGTCATTAGCAGTCAGCTTTATGCAATTATCTGAAGAATCTATAAGGATACATTCCAATATAGACATAGTTGTTTTGTTTGGAACTGCTTTGGATACAATCTGTACACCGTTTAATAAATTTGATTTGCTGCATACTAATTTCATTTGCAAAGTACTTCCTTTCTTTTCGAGTGTGAGGCCTATTTATTAATAAAATAATTTAATAATATAATTAATAACAAGTGTTAATATGTGTATAACTCTTTTATTATACTATTTTTTAAGAAAAAATGAAATGTAAAACGAGTGGATAAATAAAATTATTTTAAGGAAAACTTTTAAATTATTCACAATTGATCTTTTTAAGTATAATATCAATTTTATTTTTTAATTCTTCATTTGTCTTAATGTCTTCGGTTATTTTGTCAATACCGTGGATAACTGTTGTGTGGTCTTTTTTTCCTAATGATTTAGCAATACTTTGAAGAGAATCAGGTGTCAGTTCTCTACATAAATACATACATATCTGCCGTGGAAGAACATATTCGGAATTTCTTCTCTTGGATACGATTTCTTCCGGAGTAATCGAAAAATGTTCTGCAACAATTTCAATAATCAGTTTATGTGTAATTTGTCTTTTTTTGTCGGGAGAGATAATGTCTTTTAAAGCTTCTTCCACATTATCCATTGTTATTTCCACTTTATTTAATTTAGCAAAAGCAATTACTTTATTAAAAGCTCCTTCCAGCTCTCTGATATTTGATTTAATGTTAGTGGCTATGTATTTAAAAACCTCTTCATTAATTTCTTTGTTATAGTTTTCTGCATTTTTTTTGAGAATTGCCATTTTAGTTTCATAATCAGGCGGCTGTATATCTGCAATAAGTCCCCATTCAAATCTTGAACGGAATCTTTCTTCTAAAGTTTCCATTTCTTTTGGAGGCTTGTCTGAGGAAAGAATAATTTGTTTTCCTGCGGAATGAAGCACATTAAATGTATGGAAAAATTCTTCCTGGGTACTTCCTTTTCCTATTATAAATTGAATATCATCAATCAAAAGAACATCTACAGTTCTGTATTTTTCTCTTAACTGTGTCATTTTGGAAGCATTACCGCTTCGAATGGATTCAATTACTTCGTTGGTAAACTGCTCGGAAGTGACATATAAAACTTTCATGTCGGGGTTTTGCTCTAATATAAAGTGCCCGATGGAGTGCATAAGGTGTGTTTTTCCAAGTCCTGCACCACCATATAAATATAAAGGATTATAAACTATGCCCGGTGATTCTGCTACAGCAAGAGAAGCAGAATGAGCAAATTTATTATTACTGCCTACTACAAAAGTATCAAATCTGTATTTTGAATTTAAATTTGCATTTTCATAGTTAATATTGTAAACATTTCCCTGTGAAGAAATTAATTCTTCTTCTGCATCTTTTTCCAATATAAAAGAAATATCATAAGTATGATCCATCATTTCAGATATTGTTACTTGAAAATAGCTTTTATATTTTGAAGAGATATATTTGAGGGCATGGGCCTGATCCGATGGAATCATGATCGTCACAGTGTCATTTTTGACACTGTGATAACTTAAAGGTTTTACCCAAGTATTGTATGAAATGTCTGAAAGGTCATATTCAGTCCTTAAAGTTTCTTTAATTAAATCCCATTTTTCTTTGATTAAATCCATTATAAATCCCCCAAAACAATCACAAACAAAGAATACTCAACTATATCTTAATATAAAACAAGTAAAATATCAAATTATTTTTAGTTTACATAAAATTAACTTTATATAAAAGTGTTTGTGAATAACTTTAAATGGTAATGAACAATTTACACATTATAAAAAAGGACTTAATTTTTCATTGTTATGGATAAAATAATAAGTTATCCACAAGTTTTACACAATATGTGGATATTATTATGTAAATTGATAAAATAATTTTTATCTATATTTTGTGGTATAAAACCCTTTTTAATTACTAGATATAGCGGTAGTAAAAATGACGATTTTAAGGGCTTTTCTAAGTTTTTTTTTTATCTACATTTTCATGTTTTTTACTTGACGTAGGAGGTTTAATTTTATATAATCGATATGATATTTTCCACAAAAAGGTGTTTGTTTATACTTTTTTGAAATTAATCTAAATATTTGTCTGCCTTATTATATATTAAGGTTTAGTAAAGGAGGTGCATACAGCATGAAAATGACTTTTCAGCCCAAAAAGAGACAGAGATCTAAAGTTCATGGTTTCAGAGCCAGAATGAGTACTCCTGGCGGAAGAAAGGTTTTAGCAGCCAGAAGAGCAAAAGGAAGAAAAAGATTATCAGCATAGGCCGCGTAATGTGGCCTTTTTTTCTATCAAGAGAAAATAATAATATGAAATATAAATTTTCAGAATCTTTAAAAAGCAACATGGATTTTCAGCATGTTTATAAAAAAGGCAAATCTTATGCCAACAAATATTTAGTAATGTATGTATTGGAAAATAATCATGAAATAAACAGGCTGGGAATAAGTGTCAGTAAAAAAGTGGGAAACAGCGTTGTCAGGCATAGAATTACAAGATTGATAAGAGAAAGTTACAGACTACACGAAAATATATTTAATAGTGGTTTAGATATAGTAGTCATAGCCAGAAACAGTGCTTCTTCTGTTTCTTATGCAGAAATGGAAAGTGCTTTATTACATCTTGCAAAGCTTCATAATATATGTAAAAAGTAATACAGCATATTATGAAGGAATCAGATAATAATATGAAAAAATTATTTATTATATTAATTAAATTTTATAGAAAATATATTTCTCCTCTTAAAACGACAAAATGTCCTTATTTTCCTACTTGTTCAGAATATGGGTTGGAAGCTGTTGAAAAATACGGAGCTTTTAAAGGAGGATTTCTTGCTTTATGGAGAATTATAAGATGTAATCCTTTTTCAAAAGGTGGTTATGATCCTGTGCCATAATAAATTTAATTGATAGATAAGAAAACAGGAGGAAATAAATTGACAGGAATTGTTTTGACTAAATACGATGGTTTTATTCTTGGACCGATCGCAAGAGTTTTGGGACTCCTCATGGAAGGAATTTTCAATATTTTAAATTTGATTGGAATCCCAAATGTAGGTTTGTCAATTATCATTTTTACTATTGTTATTTATTTATTGATGATGCCTCTTACTATTAAGCAGCAGAAATTTTCCAAGCTTTCTGCAAAGATGAATCCGGAGCTTCAGGCTATACAGGCAAAATATAAAAATAAAAAAGATAATGATTCTATGATGGCAATGAATGAAGAAACACAGGCAGTATATGCGAAATATGGAGTTTCTCCCAGCGGAAGCTGCCTTCAGCTTTTGATTCAGATGCCTATTTTGTTTGCCTTATATCGTGTTATTTATGCAATGCCTGCTTATGTAAGTAAAATAGGAGATACCTTCCGTGTGCTTGCAGACAAAATTATATCTGTTGATAATGCTGGTTTTTTACAAAATTCCGGGATAGATACTGTAGCAAGAACAGTCAGCATGTATGGTAGAAATATTACAGAAGGAAATATTCAAAACGGAATTGTAGATGTTTTAAATATGCTTTCTTCTTCTGATATGGCGACTATTTCAGAACATTATGGACTTTCTGCTCTTCAATATAATGGAAGTTATATTTTTAGTCAGCTTAGTTCTGCAGGAGAAGTAATTCAAAGGGGTCTTATTGACAGGTATAATAATTTTCTCGGAATTAACATAGCAAACTCTCCTTCCTACATGGTTAATCAGGCATTAAATGCAGAAGGGGGAATACAGTGGTTAATGATTATAGCTGCTTTGCTTATTCCTTTATTATCTGCTGTTACGCAATGGATCAATACAAAATTAATGCCTCAGGCAGCAACAGATGACAAAAATAAAAATGACCAGCAAAATTCCATGGCTCAGTCTATGAAAATGATGAATACCATGATGCCGGTTATGTCTGCATTTTTCTGTTATACTCTTCCTTCAGGTATGGGTCTTTACTGGATTGCGGGTTCTGTTGTAAGAAGTGTACAGCAGATTGTAATTAATAAACATATTGATAAGATCGATATGGATGAATTAATTAAGAAAAATAGAGAAAAACAGGCAAAGAAGCTTGAAAAAGCAGGAATTGATCCCAGTACCTTGAATAAGAATGCAAATATAAGTACCAGAAATGTAAATGCTCCGTATAAAGCTTCTATGTCATCCAAGGCAAAGGTAAATCCGATGACCCAGGAAGAAAAAGAAGAAGCTATGAAAAAGTCTACTGAATATTACAACAAAAATGCAAAACCCGGAAGTATTGCTTCTAAAGCAAATATGGTAAAACAGTATAACGAAAAAAATAATAAATAGGGGGTTATATTTATGGAATATATTGAAATTTCAGCAAAAACAGTTGCAGATGCTATTACTGATGCATGTCAAAAGCTTGAGGTTACCAGTGATAAGTTGGATTATATTGTAGTAGAAGAAGGTTCATCAGGTTTTTTGGGAATTGGTTCTAAACCTGCTGTAATTAAAGCAAAAGCAAAATCTTCTGTAACAGATAAAGCAAAAGATTTCTTAAATGAAGTTTTTGAAGCAATGAAGATGGTAGTGGTTATAGATATTAAGTATGACGAAGAAAATAAAAATCTCAGTGTTGATTTAAGCGGAGATGAAATGGGTGTTTTAATTGGTAAAAGAGGACAAACTCTTGATTCTCTTCAATATCTGTTATCCTTAGTAGTTAATAAAGAATCAGAAGAATATATCAGAGTTAAGGTTGATACAGAAGATTATCGCAAGAGAAGAAAAGAAACTCTTGAAAATCTTGCTAAAAATATTGCTTATAAGGTTAAAAGAACAAAACGTCCGTTTCTCTTGAGCCTATGAATCCTTATGAGAGAAGAATTATTCATTCTGCTCTTCAGAATGATAAATATGTTACAACTCACAGTGAAGGAGACGAACCTTTTAGAAGAGTTGTTGTTACATTAAAAAGATAATATAAGAGAGAGGCTGCTGCACAAACTATTTCTGCAGCAGCTTTTTTTAAAGAAATGGGGACTAATATGAAGTCAGAGACTATAGCGGCAATAGCAACTCCTATTGGTAATTCAGGAATAGGAATTATAAGAGTAAGCGGTAAAGATGCAGTAAATATCGTTGATCAATCATTTGTGAATAAAAATTATAAAAATATTTTAAAGAATATGAATAGTCATACGATTCATTATGGCTTTATTATTGATGAAAATAAGGATATTGTCGATGAAGTAATGATTTCTTATATGAAAGCTCCCAATAGTTTTACTGCTGAGGATACAGTTGAAATTAATTGTCATGGCGGTATTCTTGTTATGAATCATATTTTGCAGATAATTATAAAAAGCGGTGCCAGGCTTGCTGATCCCGGTGAGTTTACAAAACGTGCTTTTTTAAATGGAAGAATTGATTTATCAAAAGCGGAAGCGGTTATGGATGTAATATCCTCCAAAAATGAAATTGCATTAAAAAATTCAATTAATCAGCTTAGAGGTTCTGTCTTTACCAAAATTAAAGGCTTAAGAGAAGATATTATTTATGAAATTGCTTTTATTGAATCTGCACTTGATGACCCGGAACATATTAATTTAGAAGGTTATCCGGAAAAATTAAAAGCGAAGGTAGATTTTTTATTAAAGGATATTAAAAATTTATTAGATAATTCAGAGAACGGAAAAATCATTAAAGAAGGAATTAAGGTTGTCATTGTCGGAAAACCAAATGCAGGAAAATCTTCTCTTTTAAATATATTATCCGGAGAAGAAAAAGCTATTGTTACGGAAATAGCCGGTACTACAAGAGATGTTATAGAAGAAGACATTAGGTTAAATGATATTAATCTTCATGTGATTGATACAGCAGGTATTCGTTTCACAGAAGATATGATAGAAAAAATAGGTGTTGATAAGTCAAAAAAATATGCTGCAGAAGCAGATTTAATTGTTTTTGTCATGGATTCTTCTACTCCTATTGATGAAAACGATATACAAATTATGGAAATTATAAAAGAAAAAAAATGTATTATTTTATTTAATAAATCAGATTTAAAATCAGAATTATCTGTTGAAGATATTAAACAGAAGATAGGAAAAGATGTAGTAATTATTAAGACTTCCACAAAGGAAAGGTCAGGAATTGAAAATTTTGCAAATAAAATAAAAGAGATGTTTTTTCATGGTGAAATTATAAATAATGATGACCTTATCATTACGAATATTCGTCATAAAGAAGCTCTCTTGGAAGCTTCTTATAGTTTAGATCAGGTAATTAAGAGTTTAGAAGCAGGTTTGCCGGAAGATTTTTATTCTATTGATCTTATGAGTGCTTATAAGAGTCTTGGTAAAATTATAGGTGAAGAAATAGAAGATGATTTAGTAAATGAAATTTTTTCAAAGTTTTGTATGGGAAAATAATATTTAATACAAAAGAAAAGGTGAAGCAATTATGAAAATATCTGTTTTTTATGAACATATTTTGGAAGCGGCAGAGCAATCTTCCATGACAGCTTTAGAGGTATGCAAAAGAATCTCTTCTTATGGAATTATGGGAGTAGAAATTGAAAATACAAGACTTAATGAAAGAAAAGAAGAAATTATGAAAATGCTGAAGCAGACAGGTATGGAAATAAGCTGCATTTATGGATTTTTTGATTTTTCTCATCAGGAAGATATAAAAAACGGATTGAAAATGGTGGATTTGGCAATAGAAGTTCATGCCAAAAAGATTATGCCTATACCGGGTTTTATAACAGGAATAGAATTATTTCCATTGATTAAAAAAAGAAAATTAGAAAAATTGACGTCTGCTCTTACTTTTATTTGCAATTATGCAAAAGAAAGTAATGTTACAGTCGTTCTGGAGGATTTTGATGATAAGAAAGCTCCCTATTCTAATGCAAAGGGCTTAAGGTATTTTATGGATCATGTGAAAGATCTTAGATGTGCTTTTGATACCGGAAATTTTCTTTATAGTGAAGAAGATTCCTTTGATGTTCTTCCTTTATTTATAAATAAAATTTCACACGTTCATTGTAAAGATAGAACATTTCAAAAGAAAGAAGGAGAAATTTCCACAAAAACAATTCGAGGAAGAGAAATGTTTTCTTGTGCAGTTGGCAGTGGTTGTATTAAAATGAAAGAAATTATTGAAAAGTTAATTGAAAATGGTTATGATGACTATTTTGCAATTGAACATTTTGGTTCTCTTTGTCAATTGGAAGATATGCAAAAATCTGTTGAATGGATGCAGGAATTTTAATTATGGATCAAAAGGAAGGTTGTTACTATGATTCGTGTTACAGTTTGGAATGAATATATAGAAGAAAAATTATATGAACATGTTGCAAAAGTTTATCCGGAAGGGATTCATAATTGTATAGCGGATTTTTTATCAAAGGACCAGGAGATACAGGTTCGATGTGTAACTCTTTCTATGCCTGATCAAGGATTGTCAGAAGAAATTTTAAATCAGACAGATGTATTAATCTGGTGGGGGCATCAGGCACATGATAAAGTAACCGATGAAAATGCAAATAGAGTAAAAGAGCATGTTTTAAAAGGTATGGGTTTTATACCTCTTCATTCTGCACATGGATGTAAGCCTTTAAAGTTGCTTTTAGGTACAAGTATGTGTCTTAAGATGGAAGCATGATGAAAAAGAAAAATTGATTTGTGTGAATCCTTCTCATCCGATTGCTGAAGGAATTACAGAGCCTGTTTATCTCAAGCAGGAAGAAATGTATGGGGAATACTTTGACATTCCAAAACCGGATGATGTAATTTTTATTGGATGGTTTTCAAATCAGGAGGTTTTTCGTAGTGGATGCACTTTTACAAGAGGATGGGGAAAAATATTTTATTTTCAGCCCGGTCATGAAGAATATCCCATTTATTTTCAGCCCTCCATTCAAAGAATTATTAAAAATGCTGTTAAATGGGCAGTTCCGGTAAATAAAAGAATAGATTGTTATGATAATGAGGAAGTAAAATAAATAAGGAATAAAAATATGGAAATAAAAGAAAAGGTAGATGTTTGCGTTATAGGGGCCGGGCATGCCGGATGTGAAGCAGCTCTTGCTTGTGCAAGATTAGGGCTTGAGACAATTATATTTACGGTCAGTATTGATAGTATTGCATTAATGCCTTGTAATCCTAATATAGGTGGATCTTCTAAAGGTCATTTAGTGAGAGAATTAGATGCTTTAGGTGGAGAAATGGGTAAAAATATTGATAAGACATTTATCCAGTCAAAAATGCTTAATGTTTCCAAAGGTCCTGCTGTTCATTCATTAAGAGCACAAGCAGATAAATCTGAATATAGCCGCAGTATGAGAAAGATTTTGGAAAATCAGGAACATCTCACTTTAAAACAGGCTGAGGTATGTGAATTGTTATGGAAGGATCTTGATTTTGTTGCCGGTAAACCTTCTAAAAAAATTACAGGTGTTAAAACCTTTACAGGTGCAGTTTATGAATGTAAGTCTGTAATTCTTTGTACCGGAACTTATTTAAAGGCCAGATGTTTATGTGGAGAGGCAATTACTTATACAGGTCCCAATGGTCTTCAGGCAGCGAATTATCTGACTGATTCTCTTATTTCTATGGGAATAGAAATGCGTAGATTTAAAACAGGAACTCCTGCAAGGATGGATAAGAGAAGCATTGATTTTTCTAGGATGGAAGAGCAAACCGGTGATGAAAAGGTGATTCCTTTTTCTTTTTCAACAAATCCCGAAGATGTACAGATTGATCAGGTTTCCTGTTATTTAACTTATACAAATGATAAAACTCATGAGATTATTAGAAATAATCTTGATCGTTCTCCTATTTATGCAGGAATTATAGAAGGAACAGGTCCAAGATATTGTCCTTCTATTGAAGATAAAGTAGTTAAATTTGCAGATAAAGAAAGACATCAGGTATTTATTGAACCGGAAGGTATTCATACAAATGAAATGTATGTAGGAGGTATGTCTTCTTCTCTTCCTGAAGATGTACAGCTTGCTATGTATCGTACAGTTCCCGGGCTGGAAAATTGTAAAATTGTCAGAAATGCTTATGCTATTGAATATGATTGTATTAATGCCAGGCAGCTCTATCCTACTTTGCGGTTTAAAGATATTGAAGGGCTTTACAGTGGAGGACAGTTTAATGGAAGCAGTGGTTATGAGGAAGCTGCTGCACAGGGATTGATTGCAGGAATTAATGCTGCAATGTGGATTCTTGGAAAAGAAGAACTTGTCTTAGATAGATCTGAAGCTTATATTGGGGTTCTGATCGATGATCTTGTTACGAAAGAAAATTTTGAACCTTATCGTATGATGACTTCCAGAGCAGAATATCGACTTTTACTTCGCCAGGATAATGCGGATCTGCGCCTTATGGAAAAGGGCTATCAGGTGGGACTTATTTCAAAAGAACAATATGAAGCTGTTAAAAGTAAGAAGGAAATGATTGAACAGGAGGTTCTTCGTCTTAAAAATACAAAAATAGGCGCTTCAAAGATTCATCAGGAATTTCTTATGAGAAATGGAAGTGCATCTTTAAAGACAGGTACGAATCTTGCGGAACTATTGTGCCGTCCTGAATTAAATTATGAAATTTTAAAGGAGATCGATCCTGAAAGAAAACCTCTTTCTGATGATGTAATCTGGCAGGTAGAAATTGAAATTAAATATGAAGGTTATATTGAGAGACAAATGCGTCAGGTAGAGCAATTTAAAAAAATGGAAAGAAAATTGATTCCGGAAGAAATTGATTACGATGATGTTCCCAGTCTTCGTCTTGAAGCAAGACAAAAATTAAAAGTTTTTCATCCGGTATCTCTTGGTCAGGCATCCAGAATTTCCGGTGTTTCACCTGCCGATATATCAGTTCTTCTTGTATATCTTGAACAATATAAATACAAGCATGGAGGAAAATAAAAGTTGCAGGAAAAATATGATATAGTTGGTTTTCAAAAGGATATTTCATCATTTGATATAAAGATAGAATCTTTTCAAATAGATCAATTTTTACAATACTATGAGCTTCTTATTGAATGGAATTCTTTTATGAATTTGACTGCTATTACAGATTTTGAGTCAGTACTTAAGAAACATTTTGTTGATAGTTTATCTTTGATTAAAGCAATTCCGGATCTGGATCAGGTTTCTTATTCTGTTATTGACGTAGGAACAGGGGCAGGGTTTCCGGGTATTCCGCTTAAAATTGCTTTTCCTAATTTGAAAATGGTTTTATTGGATTCTTTACAAAAACGTGTTCTTTTTTTAAAAGAAGTTATATCTGTATTGGATCTTCAAAATATTGAGGTAATTCATGGAAGAGCAGAAGATTATGCTAAACCTGGACAAATGAGAGAAAATTTTGATTTATGTGTTTCACGAGCAGTTGCTAATCTTTCGACATTATCCGAATATTGTCTTCCTTTTGTTAAAAAGGGTGGTATTTTTGTTTCATATAAGTCGGAAAAGATTACGGAGGAATACGAGAAGGCAAAATTTGCAATAAAGACCTTAGGAGGAGATTATGAAAATCAAATTGAATTTTTTCTTCCCGGGTCGGATATATACAGAAATTTGTTTCTTATTAAAAAAGAAAAATTGACACCTTTAAAGTACCCAAGAAAGGCAGGAATCCCTTCTAAGGAACCAATTTATTAAGATTAATATTTTTATTTAAATTTTTCTTTTCTTAATAATGTTTTTATTATATGATGAACGTAGATATTTGTTTTTGGAGGATAAGAATAAATTGAATAAGGATAAAATTTCTGTCCTTCAAGAAATATACGATAAATGTCTTGGGGATCGAACAATTGCAAAAGAAGAAATACAAAAAACTACAGATAGACTTTCGGAGATTGATTTATATTTAGAATCTATGAAAGTAGATAATGAATTCGATTTGAAAATTTTTTCACCAAGGAAGTCTGAAGATTTGTCCAAAGATAAGGAACGTATTTCCCAATATGAAAAGGAGAAATATGAGCTTGAAAATTGTAAAAAGAGACAAATTACAGAATTAACTCAATTAAATATACAAATAGAACAATTAGAACTATTGATTAAAAATTTTAATGAAACACGTTTTAAAATTATAGATGTTCAAGAAAAGGAAAGACAGAGAATTGCAAGGGACCTGCATGATTCTACTGTTCAAAACTTAACACATTTAATACATAGAATAGAATTAAGTTCTATGTTTATCGATCAGGATAAAGTACGTTCAAAGTTGGAATTAGAATCCTGTATTAAAATTTTAAAAACTTCAATAGAGGAAATACGTGAAACTATTTTTAATTTACGTCCTATGTCTTTTGATGATTTGGGTTTTCGGCAGTGCATTGAAAATTTGATTGCAAATATTAAATTAAATTATAGAAATTGTGATGTTGAATTAGATATTTTTGATTTAGATCAATATGAATGGAAAATCAAAAATAAGAAGTCCATTAACCTTTTTCTTGTTACTGTTTATCGAATTATACAGGAAGCAATTTCAAATATTATCAAACATTCGGAAGCTGATAAAATTTTATTAGATATTAAATGTATTGATACAAATTGTGTAGTCATTATTAAAGATAATGGAAAAGGATTTTCTGTCGAAGATGCTTTAGAGCAGAATGAAAAACATTTTGGCCTGTCAGACATGCAGGATAGAGTTAATCTATTAAATGGAAATATTGATATTATTTCAGAATGTGGACATGGTACGGAGCTTAAAATTGAAATTCCTTTAATTTAACAAATAAATTGTAATGATTAGGAGAAAATAATATGAGTATTAAGGTAATGCTTGCTGATGATCATGTATTGATGCGTGAAGGAATTAAACATTTATTAGAATTTGATGGTAGTATCGAAGTAATTGAAGAAGCAAATGACGGAATTGAATGTTTGGAAAAATTAAAACACAAAAGACCTGATATTTTACTTCTTGATATTAATATGTCTGATATGAATGGTATTGAAGTGCTGGAGGAACTTAAGAGACTTAAGGACCCTTTAAAGGTTTTAATGCTTACTGTACATAGTGAAGTTGAATATCTTGTTAAAGCAATTGATATTGGTGCAGATGGATATATTTTGAAAGATTCCGGATCTCAGGAATTAAAACAGGCAATTAATGTTATCATGAATGGTGAATCATATATTCAGCCCAGTTTACTTCCTGCCCTAAATTCCAGATTAATAAACAGAGATATTGATAAGGAAAAGATTGAAACCTTGACAAAGCGTGAGTTGGAAATTCTTACACAGGTTGCCGGTGGGATGTTTAATAAAGAAATAGCTATTAATTTGAATATTAGCGAAAGAACTGTTAAGAATCATATTTCAAATATTTTTAAGAAGATTGATGTTTCTGATCGTACTCAGGCTGCAGTATTTGCTATTAGAAATAATATTGTTAATCTTTATTAAGATAGTTTTTATTTCATTAATATTTCGCTGTTTATTGCGGCGTTTTTAATTTGGAGTCACCTTTAATGTGACTCCTTTCTATTAAATAAGTCGTATTGTAAAGTATGTCATTGATTATTTATGTTTCACGTGAAACATTTTTAATATTAGAAATACCAGACACAAGATAATGTTTCACGTGAAACATTTTACCCCAAAATCTAGTATTAATCAGCGTGAAACATACCAAAAAAAACCAGATATAAGCGTGAAACATTTAAAATACATATTTATTACTATACAACATATTGTATTAAATTAACTTAAAGGTACAATTTTTCTTTTCCATTAAAATTTTATGGAATATGAAATTCATAAGTGATATAATCATTTAGATAAGCTATGTGAGAAGAGAAATTACCTGGTGTTAGGAAGGAAGAGAAGTATGGGAAAAACAATTGCAATTGCAAATCAAAAAGGAGGAGTAGGTAAAACTACTACTTCTATTAATTTATCTGCATCATTGGCAGCAAAAGGAAAAAAAGTTCTGGTCATAGATACTGATCCACAGGGAAATACTACAAGTGGATTTGGTATTGAAAAAAATGATTTAGAAAACACAATTTATGAATTGATGTTAAGTGAATGTTCTATTAAGGAATGTATATTAAATGATGTTATTCCTGGAGTATCAATTATTCCATCTAATGTAAACTTAGCAGCAGCAGAAATTGAATTAATCGGTATTGATCGCAAAGAATACATTTTAAAAAGAGAGGTTGAGTGGGTCAAAGATAGCTATGATTATATAATGATTGATTGTCCTCCTTCATTAAATCTTTTAACATTAAATGCAATGACTACTGCTGATTCTGTTCTTGTACCAATCCAATGTGAATATTATGCGTTGGAAGGTTTAAGTCAGTTAATACATACAATTAATCTTGTAAAAGAAAGATTAAATCCTGATCTGGATATGGAAGGTGTTGTGTTTACCATGTATGATTCCAGAACAAATCTTTCTATGCAAGTAGTCGAAAATGTTAAAAATCATTTAAGTCAGAGAGTATTTGATACTGTGATTCCCCGAAATATCCGATTAGCTGAGGCACCAAGTTATGGAACACCAATAAATATGTATGATGCTAAATCAGCGGGAGCAGAAGCATATATGATGTTGGCAGAAGAAATAATAAACAGAAAGGAAGAATAATTATGGCGGCAGCAAGAGGATTGGGAAAAGGGTTAGACGCATTGATTCCAAGTGGAATTAATGAAAAGTCTGTTGGTACAGAAAAAGTCAAAAAAGAAAAGGTTTCAGAAAGTCAATCCGGTGAGACAATTGTAAATATAACTAAAGTTGAACCAAATAGAGAACAGCCAAGAAAGAATTTTGATGAGGATGCCTTAGAAGAATTATCAGAATCCATTAAGCAATTTGGTTTGCTTCAACCTATTCTTGTTCAGGATAGAAAAACATATTATGAAATTATTGCCGGAGAAAGAAGATGGCGTGCAGCTAAAAAGGCAGGATTAAAAGAAGTTCCTGTTATTATTAAAAATTTAACAGAACAGGAAATTGTTGAAATTTCTTTAATTGAAAATATTCAAAGAGAAGATTTAAATCCTATTGAAGAAGCACAGGCATATAAACGTCTTTTAACTGAATTCAATTTAAAACAGGATGAGGTTGCTGAAAGAGTAGCTAAAAGTCGTACAGCGGTTACTAATTCCATGAGACTTCTTAAATTGTGTGATGATGTACAACAGATGATTATTGATGGTATGATTTCAACAGGACATGCAAGAGCGCTTATTACTATTGAAGATTCAGAACAGCAATATATTATTGCGCAACGAATTTTTGATGAAAAATTAAGTGTACGAGATGTTGAAAAGCTCGTGAAAAATCTGAATCAGCCTCCAAAAGAAAAGAAGACGGTTGAAATTGATAAAAGTCTGGAGGCAGTTTATCAGGATATTGAAGAAAACTTGAAACAGAAATTAAGTACAAAGGTTAGTATTACATCAAAAGGAAATGGAACCGGTAAAATAGAAATTGAATTTTATAGCCATGAAGATTTAGAAAAATTGATGGATTTACTATCTAAATAGTTTAACAACCAAAAACAAAAGAAGCAGAAAGGTACAATAGAAAATGAATAATTCCTTTTTAGATGGAATTGGTCTTGGAAACTTGGATATTGGAATTATAATTTGCGTAATGCTGGCAGTAATATTAATATTGTTAATAATCAGTATAGTAAATGTATGTTCCATCCATAAAATGTCGAAGATCTACAAAAAATTTATGCAAGGAAAAAGTGCAAAGAGTTTAGAACAGGAAATAGTGGGTCTTTTTGAAGATAACAGATTTCTTAAAAATTCAATTGAAAAAAACAAGAAAGATATTCGAATCCTTTATAAGAATTTCGAATCTGCATTTCAAAAGCTTGGTGTAGTTAAATACGATGCATTTAATCAAGTGGGTGGGCAGCTGAGCTTTTGCATTGCTTTATTAGATGAAAATAATAATGGATTTATTATCAATTCAGTACACAGTACAGAAGGATGTTATACTTACACGAAAGAAATTAAAAACGGAATATCTGAAATATCATTGGGAAATGAAGAAAAGCAGGCATTAAATATCGCAATAGGAGTAGATGACTAATGTTGAGGTGATGCAATGAGATTGTGCAGGGTCGAAGAATTAAAAGGCGGAGAAATATTAGCCAAAGCTATAATTACACCCGAATTTCGTGTTTTATTATCTGATGAGATAACATTACAGGCCGAATACATCGAAAAGATTAAAGAATTCGGAATCAGTGAAGTATATATAAAAGATGAAGATCAGGTACATGAGCAGGAGGTTGTCCTTCTAAAATCGGAAGCTGAAAGTTTTTTTCATGATAAAGTAAAATCAATATTAGAAAAACATACTTACAGTAAAAATGATGAATTAATGGAGCTTAGCAGGACAGCAGATAATATTATATCAAATATTATGGAAGAGGATGAGGTAGTTGAAAAGATATTTGATATCAAAGAAAGAAGTTCGGATATCTATGAACATTCGATCAGCATTTGTTCTCTTGCAACCTTGCTTGCACTGAAATTAGATCTTCCTCAAAAAATGGTGCATGACATTGGTGTAGGATGTCTTTTACATGATTTGGGATTACGATATCTTACCATAGATTATGCCGACCAGGATATATTGAAATTATCCAAAGTTGAATTGTCCGAATTTAAGAAGCATCCTGTTTATGGTTATTCTGTATTGCAAAACGAGAACTGGATATCGGAAGTAAGTAAAAACATCATTTTATGTCATCACGAAACATTAGATGGTTTAGGATATCCTCTTCATGCAAAAGAAATACCTCTTGAGGTACAGATAGTCGGTATTTGCGATAATTTTGATGAAATGATTTGCGGAATAGGAAGAAAGAGAATCAAAGTATATGAGGCGGTAGAATATTTAAAAGTTTTTAGGGAGGTTAAGTTCAGCGCTGATATTGTTAATGTATTTTTGGAATTTACTGCGGTATATCCCGCCGGAAGTCATGTTTTGTTAAGTGACAATACAGTAGGTACAGTTATCAGACAGAACAAGGAATTTCCGGATAGACCTATCATTCAGATTATAAAAGATAAAAATGGTAATGCTGTAAGCAAACAAGAAATTATTGATCTTATTAAGGTAAATCATATTTTTATTGAAAAAGTACTTGAATAGAAAAGAAATAAATAATAACATAATTATGTCAAAAAGGGAGGATATAAGATGATAGATATTAAATTTTTGAGGGAAAATCCTGATGCAGTAAAAGAAAATATTAAGAAAAAATTCCAGGATGAGAAAATAGCATTAGTGGACGAAGTGATCACACTTGATCAGGAAAGTCGCAAGGCGAAACAGGAAGCAGACGACCTTCGAGCAAGTAGAAATAAGATTTCAAAAGAAATCGGCGCATTAATGGCACAGGGTAAAAAACAGGAAGCAGAGGAAAAAAAGGCAGAAGTTGCAGCCGGTGCAAAAAGACTTGTAGAACTGGAAGAAAAAGAAAAAGAATTAAATGAAAAGGTAACAAAGATCATGATGGTAATTCCAAATATCATTGATCCCAGTGTACCCATCGGCAAGAACGATACAGAAAATGTTGAAATACAAAAATATGGGGAACCTGTAGTTCCTGATTTTGAAATTCCTTATCATACAGAAATTATGGAGAAGTTGAATGGCATTGATCTTGATAGTGCCAGAAAAGTAGCAGGAAATGGATTCTATTATTTGATGGGTGATATTGCAAGACTTCATTCCGCAGTTATTTCTTATGCAAGAGATTTTATGATTGACAGAGGATTTACTTATTGTGTTCCTCCTTTTATGATCAGAAGCAATGTTGTTACAGGAGTTATGAGTTTTGCAGAAATGGATGCCATGATGTATAAGATTGAAGGAGAGGATCTGTATCTGATCGGTACATCGGAGCATTCCATGATCGGTAAATTTATTGATACAATTATTCCGGAAGAAGAGCTTCCTAAAACATTGACCAGCTATTCTCCATGTTTCCGAAAGGAAAAAGGAGCACATGGTTTGGAGGAAAGAGGTGTTTATCGAATTCATCAGTTTGAAAAACAGGAAATGATTGTTGTATGTAAACCGGAAGAATCTCCTATGTGGTTTGAAAAGCTATGGCAGAATACAGTAGATTTGTTCCGTTCTTTGGATATTCCTGTAAGAACGATTGAATGTTGTTCCGGAGATCTGGCAGATCTTAAAGTAAAATCTTATGATGTGGAGGCATGGTCTCCCAGACAGAAGAAATATTTTGAGGTGGGAAGCTGTTCTAATTTAGGAGATGCTCAGGCAAGAAGATTAAAAATTCGTGTAAATGGTGAAAATGGAAAGTATTTTGCACATACATTAAATAATACGGTAGTTGCGCCTCCCAGAATGTTGATTGCATTTTTGGAAAATAATCTTCAGGCTGACGGTTCTATTAGGATTCCGGAGGTACTGCGTCCCTATATGGGTGGAAAAGAAGAAATCAGATAAAAAGCTGATTTGAAAAAGGAGGTGAGATCCTTGCATAAATATATGCGTTCGATAGGTTTTAGTAAATTAACAGATAGAAGAGAGCTTCAAAAGCTTCTTACCGATGTTGTAGTTGAGGGCACGGAACGTTCATATACTTCTAATGGAGAAGATGTTCTTTTGGCAGAATTCGGCAGGGATTTTACTGAAGTAGTGGAAGGGTCCACAGGAGATACAATAGGAATTTCTGTGTGCGGCGAATTTGATAGTGAAGACAGATTTACCTATGATTATTATTTTCCTTATCTGAAAGGAAATATGATAAGCTCGGAGGAGGATGTTTCCGTTGAGAGACATGCAGCACAGGAATCCTACGCAGGGGTTTGTGATGATGTAAGACTAGGAGTTTCCCTTATTTTTTATCTTCAAAATATGATTCCATATGTGAAGGCTCAAAATTTGGGTATTCTTCCGATCAGAGGAACAACTCTTATTTTGACTGCACTTTCCATCAAGGGCACCATCATGATGCCGATTATCAAAAGTGAAAAAGATCTTATCAAAAACAAAAAGGTAACTACCAACAGAACTCAGCTTTTAAATGCAGCTCGGAAGGGTGACGAGGAGGCAATTGAAAGTCTGACATTGGATGACATGGACACTTACACTGCCATATCCAAAAAGATACAAAAAGAAGATGTTTTTAGTCTGGTAGATACCTGCTTTATGCCTTATGGTGTTGAGTGTGATCAGTATTCCATTCTTGCAGAAATTATGGAATATAATTTGATCAGGAATAAGCTCACAAAAGAAGAAATTTATCTGATGACTCTTAATTGTAATGACATGGTATTCGATCTTTGTATTAATAAGGATGACCTTTATGGAGAGCCTGCTGTCGGAAGAAGGTTTAAAGGGATTATATGGATGCAGGGATATATAAATTTTCCCAATTAATAAAGAGTAGAATTGAAAATAGTTGTCAGAGTATTTATTTTATGTTAAAATAGCATCGTTGTGAAGTGTCTTCGTAGCTCAGGGGATAGAGCACTCGCCTCCTAAGCGAGGGGTCGGACGTTCGAATCGTCTCGGGGACGTAAATAACCCCCAGATGTCAGATTAATCATCGACATTTGGGGGTGTTTTTATGTGTAGGAGTAAAAGAAAATTCTTTTATTCTTCTGTCAAAGTAAGCTGAGCATTACCGGATAAAGTAATAACCGTATCATTTCCATCTCTGGAAGCACCGTCACCTGAAGCAGTAGTATTAACCAGACGAACCTGGTAATTCTTATCGGAAACAACCGATAATTGAATTTCTTTTCCACTCTTCTTTGCAGTAATAGAAATTTCTTCTTTTTGATCCATGCCGTAAACAACGGATGAAGCACAGGCGCCGTCCTTAAGAGCATAAATTCGAATTTCAGCACCATCACCGTAATCATAATCCGGCTTATCATCACAAGAACCAAGTACCACAATAGAGTTTTCCTTTACCATTAAAGGAATGCTGAGATAGCTGTGCTTTTCATTAACCCAGCATCCGCCTTCTTTCACTTCACCGGTAAAGAGATTTGTCCAGGTTCCCTTCGGCAGATAATATTCCGCCATGCTTTGATCATTAAAAATTGGCGCTACTAAAAGATTGTCACCCAGCATATACTGTTTGTCAACATAATGACAGGTTCTATCTTCCGTAAATTCCATAACCATGCTTCTCATAGTAGGAATACCGGATTTGGAAGTGTCAATTGATGTTTTGTAGAGATAAGGCATTAATTTTGCTTTAAACTTGGTAAAGAATCTGACCACATCTACTGCCTCATCATCATAAACCCAGGGAACTCTGTAAGAAGAGCTTCCGTGAAGTCTGGAATGAGATGAAAGCAGACCAAAAGCGACCCATCTCTTATATACGTCAGCAGTTGAAGTGTTTTCAAATCCGCCGATGTCATGTGCCCAGAAACCGAATCCGCTCATCATCAGAGAAAGGCCACCGCGGAGACTTTCTTCCATGGATTCATAATCAGACCAGCAGTCACCACCCCAGTGTACAGGGAATTTCTGACCGCCTACTGTTGCGGAACGGGCAAACAGCACTGCTTCTCCTTTACCACGTTTTCTTTCCAAAAGTTCAAAGACACATTGATTATACAGATAAGTGTAATAATTGTGCATTTTAACCGGATCGGAACCGTCATAATAGGTAACATTTTCGGTAGGGATTCTTTCACCAAAATCTGTTTTAAAGCAGTCAACTCCCATATCAAGGAGAATTTCCAGCTTGTCCTGGAACCACTTCCAGGCTTCAGGATTTGTAAAGTCAACAACTGCCATGCCGGGCTGCCACATATCCCATTGCCATACCTGACCGTTTGTACGTTTGATAAAATACCCTTTTTCCATTCCCTCATCAAAGAGAACGGATTCCTGTCCAATATAAGGATTGATCCAGACACAGATATTTAAACCTTTTGCTTTAATTCTCTCTAACATTCCTTTAGGGTCCGGAAATACCCTGCTGTCCCATACAAAATCGGACCAGTGAAATTCCTTCATCCAAAAGCAGTCGAAATGGAAGGTACGGAGAGGGATTCCGCGGTCAAGCATTCCGTTTACAAAACTCATAACTGTATCTTCATCATAGCTGGTAGTAAAGGAAGTGGACAGCCATAATCCAAAAGTCCAAGGTGCAGGAAGGGAAGGTTTTCCGGTTAAATCTGTGTATTTAACCAAAACATCCTTCATAGTCGGGCCATTAATCAAGAAATAATCAAGATAGCTGCCCTTTACGGAAAATTCCGTCCGAGTAACCATTTCCGTTCCTACTTCAAAAGACACCATTTCCGGATGATTAACTAAAACACCGTATCCTTTGTTTGTAAGATAAAAAGGAATATTTTTGTAAGACTGCTCTGTGCTTGTACCACCGTCGGCATTCCATATATCTACGCTCTGTCCGTTTTTGATAAAAGGGGTAAAACGCTCGCCCATACCGTAAACTAATTCCCCTACAGAAAGAGATAGCATCTGACGGATATAAGTTTCCTCCTCATCTCCCTTATCATAAGGAAGTCCTTTCCAGTCTGTTTTCATAAGAGATAGGTCTTTGCCGGAACTTTTGGTAATAACTTCATCACCTCTCATGTAAGTCATAGACCAGTTTGCCTTAGTGATTATAAGAGAAGTGTTTCCGCTTGTAATTTTAATTTCTTCCTCTGAGTCTTCTGTCTGAAGAGGAATCTCTCCGGTCAATTCCAGGTCAAAAGAAGGAGTGTTAATAATAGCACCCTTATAGTGATAAGTACGGACACGGAAAATGTCCGGTGCAGGCGAGGTAATTTCCAAAGTCAGATTAATTCCGCCTAAGGTATCTCCCCTTTGAGTGATGTGAATAGTAGGTGCAAGAAGAGTTACCTTACATTCTTCAATAGTAGTAAAGTAAACCTCTTGAGGAGCAAAGCAGCTGCATCCTTCCTTTTGTAACCAACAGCCGTTACTGAATTTCATAGTTTTGCTTGTCCTTTCTTTTTAAAATAAATTTATCTGTTTACAGGAAACATTTGTCTATTTATTATAAGGGAAAAAAAGTTGTTTGCATATAGTTCTTTTCAATGTTTACAAAGAAAAATTATCTATATATACTTAAAAGAAAACCGGATAGTGAGAAGTTGTTTATGAAACAAAAAGAAAAACAAAGAAAATTAAATATATTCAAAAGAGCAAATATTAAGCAACAGCTTTATTCTATTTATTTTGTAGCAATTGTTCTGCCGATTACAATTATCGGCTGTTTTTTGGTTGTTAATACATCAAAGCTTTTAACAAGTTATCATCGTGATCTTTTGGAATCCGATAATCTGAGAGTAAAAACCATATTATTTGAAATCACAACGCAGATTTATAATATTTCTGAAGAACTGACATTTGATGAAGGATTACGGGAAATGTTAAGTCACAGCTATTATTTACGTGCTAATCTGGAAAAAAAGGCAGCGGAAATCACAGTGCTTGACAATTACAGTTATAATCATGCGGAAATAGATGGAATTGAGATTTATACGGATAATCCTTCTTTTATGGAATATAAACAATTTCATATGGCAGATGAGGAGATCAAAAATACAAAGTGGTTTCAAAGAGGATGTTCTCAGTCCAGTGTATTCTGGTATCCTATGGTAAGCAAGGATAAATATGGAAATGAGTACTGGAATTTATGTCTGATTCGAAAAATCCCTTTAAAAAACAGTGCTCATAATGCAGTAATGGTAATTAAAGTCAGTGATAACTATTTAAAAACAAGAATTAACAGCCAGGAATATTCGGCAATGATTTCCGTAGATGCCGAGCCGATTTTTTATAGTTCCGACAGGGAGCTTTATGGAACAGACCAGCCTGTGGATATTAATTATAATGAGGATTATTTTCAATATGTAGGGACGCAGAGAATAGGAGAAAAAAATTGTTTCGTGGAGATGTCCACGCTTCGGATGTATCAATCGGATTCCAGAATTTATATTTTTACTATGAATGACCAGGCTTACAGCAATGTCAGAAATGTTATTCTGATCTGTCTTTTGATTATTATTTTGGCCATTTTAATTCCCGGAGTGATTATTCATTATTTTACGGTATATTTTACTTCCAGAGTATTAGTCCTTCGTAGGGCAATGCATCAGGCTAGTAATGAAGATTATGAAATTGTTAATTCTGTAAGCGGCCAGGATGAATTATCGGAAGCTTTTTCTGATCTGGAAGTAATGGTTCAGAAGATTAAACAAAAGGATGCGGAAATGTATAAGTCCCGTATTGATGAGAAGGAGCTGATAACGGCTCAGCAGGCTATGGAATTTAAAATGCTGGCCAGCCAGATTAATCCTCATTTTTTGTACAATACGTTGGAGACGATTCGCATGAAAGCATTTAAGGTAGGAGACAGAGAAGTTGCTACAGCAATTAAGCTCCTTGGAAAGTCATTGCGGTATGTCCTGGAAAATACAGGAACTTCTTTTACTACTTTAGATAGGGAACTGGAACATGTGGAAAATTATCTTACTATTCAGAAGCTTCGGTTTGGAGAAAAATTTGACAGTATGTTGGAAGTAGGATCGGATATTTACCCTACCCGGCTCTATATCTTACCGCTACTCCTTCAGCCGATAGTGGAAAATGCTTTATTACATGGACTTGAAGAAATAGAAACGGGAGGAAGGATCAGAATTTCTGTATTAAAGGAAGAAAAATTTATTTGTATTGATGTTTCCGATAATGGATGCGGCATGGACAATGAAAAGCTGAAAGAACTGCAAAAAAATATAGAAACGAAGGATTTAAGCAGAAACAGAAGCATTGGATTGTACAACATTAATCAAAGGTTAAAATTGAGTTACGGGAATAATTGCGGGTTACAGATTTTTTCAATACTAAACGAAGGAACCACCGTCAGACTGCATATTCCGGAAGAAAAAATGATAAATACAGGAAGTTAAAAAAAGACTGTATTTTTGTCAAGTAATTATGGTATTTTTATTTTCTTAATAAAATTATAATAAATACATCATCAGAAAATATCTGATGGTGTATTTTTAACATAAGGGCAGTCCGTAAAACGACTGACCATTGCTTTAGAAAGGAAGGGAGCAGATGAATCAAGCGAAAACAAAAAAAGAAGTCCTGTCGGATAAACTTTATTATCCGCTTCGGATAGCAATTCTTTTGTCAGTGGTATTTCTTTTTATTCCGGCTTTGAATCCTACAAGAATCAGTGGGTTAATCAATAAGAATTTATCACTGTTCACAGCCGGTATCTCTTATTCTTCTTTGACAGCAGAATTTGGCCGTGCATTTAAAAAGGGATGGGTAATGGAATCATCGATTCGTATACTCTATGCATCAGCGGTAGCTATTTGCCTGGGAATTGTTGCAAATGCAGTAAATGGATGTATGTCCCTTGGAAACATTAAATTCCGAAAGCTGGGAAATTTATTTTCTGTTATCGGCTGTATATTGGAACTGGCAGGCATGGTAGGAATTTATGTTGCATACGGCCAGGTGGCGGCAACCAGTAAGCCGAAGCGAGTAGAGCCGATGTTTGCAAACAGTTTTTGGCTTATTACGGCAGTAGTCTTAATTATTTTAATTTTTTCAATTATTCAATTTGTTTTATTATCAGGAAGTAAAACAGAAGAAAAGTTTGAGATGGAGACAAAGTTCAAATTGTTTCTCATGTTCCTTCCGTTTATCGCTTTGTCAGCAGTATTTTCTTACCTGCCGTTATGGGGTTGGCGTTATGCATTTTTCGATTATAAGGTAGGCGATACGCTTACTATGGATAAATTCGTAGGATTTAAGTGGTTTACGGAATTGGTTAAAAATCCTGCAACTGTAAGAGATATTGTTAATGTGCTTAAAAACACTCTTGCTATGAGCGGTATCGGAATTCTTACAAGCTGGCTGCCAATGGCATTTGCAATTTTCTTATGCGAAATGAAAAATATGAGATTTCGGAGATTTGTACAGACATTCACAACCGTTCCGAATTTCATAAGCTGGGTTTTGGTATATGCGATTGCATTTTGTATTTTCTCTACGGACGGTTTTTTAAGCAGCTTATTTGTAAATATGGGGATTTGGGAAGAAGGTAAGAATCTTCTGATGAATGGCGACCATATGTGGATTAAGATGTGGGCATGGGGTACCTGGAAGGGAATCGGCTGGAGCGCTATTATTTACATAGCAGCCATTTCCGGTATTGACCAGCAGCTCTACGAAGCGGCTACTGTTGACGGTGCTGGAAGATTTCAGAAGATGTGGCATGTTACCATGCCTGGTTTGGTTCCTACCTTCTTTGTACTGCTTCTGATGTCGGTAGCAAATATTTTGAGCAATGGTATGGATCAGTATTTGGTATTTAAAAATGCTACAAATACAACCTCCATTATGGTGCTTGACCTGTATGTTTATGACCTGGGTATCGGAAAGGGGTCTATCCCGCTTACCACGGTTGTCAGTATGTTAAAATCAATTATCAGTGTCATATTATTGTTTGGCGCTAACGGATTCTCCAAGCTAGTCCGTGGCGAGAGCATTGTATAGGAGGTGGGAGCATGGCAAAGACAGCACAGGAAAAGGCGGATTTAAAGGCCGAAAAGCTTTACAAGAAAACGCACAAACACAAATATGCTTTAAAGCCGTCGGATATTATTTTTAATGTATTGAATTACCTGGTATTCGGATTGTTTACATTGGCATGTGTTTTCCCGTTTTACTATCTTTTCATTAATACCATCAGTGATAATGATATGGTGGTGAAGGGACAGATTAATTTTATTCCTCATGGAATTCATATCGGAAATTATGCATCTTTGCTTCAGGTAGGCGATTTGTCAACGGCATTTGTTGTATCAGTATCCAGAACTATTTTAGGTACGGCGCTTATGGTAGCAGCCTCAGCCTTAGTTGGATATTTGGTTACTAAGCAGGAGATGTGGGGACGAAAATTCTGGTATCGTTTTTTGATTATTACGATGTATTTCAATGCTGGAATTATTCCCGTCTTCTTAAATATGCAGATGTTGGGATTGACCAATAATTTTTGGGCATACATTATTCCGGGAATTGTAGCTCCTTATAATATTATTCTGGTAAAGACTTATATAGAGTCTATTCCGGGAGAACTGGAAGAGAGCGCCAGCATTGACGGAGCTTCTTATATGACAATATTCCGCAAGATTATCTGGCCGCTCAGTAAACCGATTCTTGCCACAATTGCTATTTTCGGTGCAGTAGGCCATTGGAACTCCTTTACGGATTCCCTGATTTATATGCAGTCCGCACCAAATCTGTATACTTTACAGCACAGACTGTACATTTATCTGAATCAGGCATCAAACCTAAAATCTCTGATGCAGTCCGGCGGTTCGGTAAGTGAAGCGGCGATTCAGTCAGCATTAAGTGGAAAGATCATTAAGTATACGATTTCTATGGTAACGGTTATTCCGATCCTGTTGGTATATCCTTTCATGCAAAGATATTTTGAGGAAGGTATTATGTTAGGTGCCGTTAAGGGCTAAAAGGTAAGGCAAGTCCTGTCACAATTAAGTGTCAGTTTATTGCAATAAAAAGGAGGAAGAAAAAGTATGAAAGCAAAAAAAATTGTAGCGCTGCTTTTAGCTGCTGTAATGACAGCATCACTGGCAGCCTGCGGAAGTACACCCGCTGCAACTACAGATCCTGCTGCAGATACAGCAGATGATGCAGACGATGACGCAGATGATGCGGATGACATGGCAGATGTGGATGACGCAGCAGATGCAGAGGACGACGCTGATGATTTATTAGCGGATGTTATTCCGGAGGAGACAGTTACTCTGGATGTATTTGATCAGTTGGCAAACTATTCCGGCGAACAGATCGGTTGGTTTGGACAGATCATGCTGGAGAAGTTCAATGTTAAGCTGAACATCATTCCTGACCCTGACGGCGTATATGAGACACGTATGGAATCCGGCAATCTGGGTGACATTGTAATCTGGGGCGCTGACACAGATGAGTATCTTCAGGCAGTAGAAAAAGGACTTCTGTATGATTGGAATGAGGATGATCTTCTTGATGAGTATGGTCCTTACATTAAGGAGCACATGAGTTTTGCACTTGAGAAAAATGCCAAAATTTCCGGTGGAACTACTTATGGTTATGCTCATGATGTAGCTGTTGATGCAACTGCTCGTCAGGACGCTATGTACACATGGGATCTTCGTTGGGATCTGTACAAGGAATTAGGTTATCCTGAGATTAAGAATTTGGATGATATGGTAGAAGTACTTGCGCAGATGAAAGAGATTTGTCCTACCGATGATAACGGAAAGACCACCTACGGTGTATCTCTCTTCAATGACTGGGATGGCGACATGGTTATGTTCGTTAAGTCTACCGCATCTGCATATTACGGATACGACGAGTTTGGATTTGGTTTATATGACCCTGAAACACAGACTTATCATCCTTGTCTTGAGAAGGATGGTCCTTACTTGGAAGCATTAAAGTTCTATAACACTTTATTCCAGAGAGGTTTGCTTGATCCTGACTCTCAGACACAGAAATATGATGGTATGGTAGAAGATTATCAGAATGGTACAGCATTCCTGAACGTATTTAACTTCTTGGGATCAGCTATGTACAACTCTGATGCTCATGCTGCAGAAGGCAAGGCTATGTATCCTGCACCTCCCGCAGAGGCAAGACCGATCATGTATGGTCAGAACGTATACGGCGGAAACAGACCTTGGACTATCGGCGCTAAGACAGAATATCCTGAACTTTGCATGGCTATTTTGAACTGGCTCTCCACTCCTGAAGGACGTATGACGCTTGAATATGGTCCTGAGGATGTATGTTGGTATTATGGTGATGACGGTTTAACCTACTTCACAGAGCTTGGACGTACAGTGAAGCTTGATCCTAAAGCGGAAATGTCAGATGGTTATTCAGGAACCTTTGAAGATGGTAACTTCAAGATGAACAATACTACATGGGGAATTGATGCTCAGAATCCGGATTCACCTGCAGGCGAGACCTTCAACTACAAAAAGTGGGCAAGCTTTACAGAAGAACCTAACTCTGAGATTGAAGCAGACTGGAGAGAGCATACCGGATGCAAGACACCGGATGAGCGTTTAGGTCAGACAAATTACATTATTGCTCCTGGTACTATGTACGCTGGCGGAACTAAGTCTGATGAATTAACCGTTATCTGGAATCAGGTAGCTACCTGTATTAAGGATAATTCCTGGAGAGCAATTTACGCTGCTTCTGATGCTGAATTTGATCAGATCGTTGACGAAATGATCGCACAGGCTGAAGAATATGGTTATGCACAGTGCGTAGAGTTCCAGGAGAATGAAGCAAAATTAAGAGCGGCAGAGGAAGACGCTGTTAAATAAGAAGGTGCGAGGCACAAGCTTTAAGGTATAAGTTTCAAAGCTTAATAAATGGGGGCTGCTTTATGAAGGGCAGTCCCCTTTTATTAACATAAGAATGGCTCGTAAGATGTGACGGCGTCTGCTATAAAATGAGCATTATGATTTGCAGAAAGGTATATGGTCAGCATGAAATTTTTCAGTGTGGAAAGTCCTTTATATAAATTTTTGACAAAGTTTTTGGATGTGATTAAACTCAATTTCCTTTGGATTATTTTCAGTATTCCTATTATTACAATAGGAGCTTCTACCGTGGCTGCTATGGCGGTGGCACTTAAGATGGCGGATGACGAAGAAGGGTATATTGGAAGAGCGTTTGTAAAGTCGTTTAAAGAAAACTGGAAGCAGGGGACCATACTCTGGATTATTACAGTGATTGCGGTTTATGCGGTATATTTGGATTTTCAGTTTTTTGAAGCGGTGGAGGGTAATCCTGTTATATTTTTAATTATAGGAATGGTTTCGACGGCATTAGCAGTGGTGGCTCTTCTTTATACTTATCCTTTGATTGCCAGATACGAGAACACGCTGCCAAAAACTATACAGAATTCTATCAATATTTCCCGAAGATATTTTGGAAGAACTCTTCTTCTTGTGGTAATATTGGCTGTGGAGTTTGTATTGTTTCAGTTTAATAGTACCATGTTGTTTTTTGGAATTTTGATAGGTCCCGGTTTTATGATTTTTACGGTTGCTTCTTTTAGTAAAAGAATATTTCAACAGATTGAAAAAGAACCCGGATCGGTTGTGTAGGAAAGGCAGGTATTTATATGGAGGATTATAAGAAATCTCCCTTGTGGGATAATCATCTTCCCATAGAAGAAAGGCTTGATTATTTGATCAGTGAGTTGACAATTGAGGAGAAGATCTCCTGTTTGGGGACAGGATGTCCTGAGATTTCCCGCCTCGGCATTGGATTTTCTTATATGGGTGGTGAAGCGGCTCATGGAATTGAAGCAAGGCATGACCAGGCATTTAATGCAGGAAAGCCGGAGGAGACGACATCCTTTACGCAGCCTATTGGCATGAGTGCAAGTTTTGACAGGGATCTGATTAAGAAATGTGGAAATGCAGTAGGAGAGGAGGCAAGAGCTCTCTTTACCAGAAACGGGGGAGGAGGTCTTTGCAGATGGGCTCCTACTGTTGATATGGAAAGAGATCCCAGATGGGGACGGAATGAGGAGTCTTATGGAGAAGATCCCTATTTAACCGGAGAAATGTCTTCTGCTTATATTCAGGGAATGAAGGGAGAACATCCTTTTTATATTCAGTGCGGGGCCACTTTGAAACATTTTTATGCAAATAATACGGAAAGGGACAGAATTAGAATATCTTCTTCTATTGATGAGAGAAATAAGTATGAGTATTATTTGGAACCCTTTCGTAAGGCAGTGGAAGAAGGCGGAGCCGAAGCCATTATGACTTCCTATAATGAGATTAATGGAGTGCCTGCCATTGTAAATCATGAGGTTCAGGATATAGTCAAAGATACTTTCGGACTTCCCGGACATGTGGTATGTGACGGCGGAGATTTTCAGCAGACGGTAAATGATCATCATTATTTTACTTCTCATGCGCAGACACTTGCTTATGGGTTAAAAGCTGGTGTCGACTGTTTTACGGATGACAAAGAGGTGGTATGTAAGGCGGCAAGAGAAGCTCTCAGTCAAGGATTGATCACAGAGAAGGATATTGACCGTTCTATTCGAAATTCTTTTCGTACCCGGATACGCCTTGGGTTTTTTGATCATGACGGTGACTGTCCTTATACAGGAATGGGAGAGGAATTTATTAATACTCCTGAACATCAGAAGTTATGCCGGGAAATGGCAGGAGAGTCTGTTGTTCTTCTTAAAAATGAAGATCAATTGCTCCCTTTAAATCCTCTGGAAATTTCTTCTCTGGCTGTTGTAGGTCCTTTAAGTGATGTATGGTATCTGGATTGGTATAGCGGAATTCCTCCATATAACGTGACAGTACTGGAAGGAATTCAAAATGCCATGCCGAATACTGAAATTTATACTCACAACGGTTTATCTAAAATAAGACTGAAATGTAAAAATAGTTATGTAGGTCTTGATCAGGATAATCGTCTGTTTTTGACGAATTTTTCCAATGCGGAGACATTTATCATTACTGATTGGGGATGTGGGAGCACAACTTTAAGGGCGGAGAGTAATCACAAATTTGTAACCCTTGAAGAAGGTTCTTATTTGATAAAAGCAGAAAAAGAAAATGCTTTTTCCTGGTTTGTCAGAGAGTCCTGGAACTTTGCGGGAGTTGAGGGAAACAGCAGCGAGAGTATGAAAGGCTCTTTTTATCTGAGCAGCTGGAATACACGGAAAGTAGCAATTAATGAAAATGGATACCTAGCAGTGATTAAGACGGAAGAGATAGTTCCCGGAGAAGGGGACGATGCAAAGCTTAATCGAAAATCTTATGCCCTTTCCCAAGGGGAACCGGCTGTTTTTCAGATGGAAGTTGTTATTGATGGAATTGCAGAAGCGGTAAGAACTGCTCGTAAAGCGCAGAAGGCAGTGGTGGTGCTCGGCTGTAATCCGGTCATTAACAGTAAAGAAGAAATAGACAGAACTACGTTGGAGCTGCCTCCATATCAGCAAATGCTGGCAGAATCAGTTCTTTTGGCCAATCCGAATACTGTCGTGGTTTTGGTGTGCAATTATCCATACTCGATCGGCAGGCTGAAGGAAAAGATTCCGGCGATACTTTATTCTGCATCCGGTTCCCAGGAACAGGGGAACGGAATTGCCGATGTATTGACAGGAAAAAGGGTCCCCGCAGGCAGACTTCCCATGACATGGTACCAGACGGATAGTGATCTGCCGGACATGAATGATTATGACATTATTCAAATGGAAAGAACATACCAGTATTTTCAGGGAAAAGTTCTTTATCCTTTTGGATATGGTCTTTCTTATACCACATTTTCTTATGGAGCATTGCGTGTAGGAGATACCGAAGGTGAAACGATTACTTTGAAGATACCCGTTACCAATACCGGGAGCAGAGAGGGAGATGAGGTAGTTCAGCTTTATGTTCGTAAGGTTGGAAGTAGGGTGAAACGTCCTCGCCTGCAGTTAAAAGGCTTCACTCGATTAAAGAAACTGACTCCAGGAGAGACCAGGGAAGCGGTATTTCAGGTTTCTAAAAAGGAATTACAGTATTATGATGTGATTTCAAGGTCCATGATTTTGGAAGAAGGGAATTATCAGTTTATGGCAGGCGCTTCTTCGGAGGATATCAGACAGGAAATAACTGTTTTCTTAAAAGGAAGCAAAGCGCCGGACAGGAATCCTTTTGCAGTAACTTATGCTATTCAATATGATGAAAGTAATGATTGCTTTGTTCACAGAGGAACAAAGGGACATACTACAAACGGAAGTACAAGCATGATTCCCGGTAAGGCAGGAGAAGATCCGGACAGAGTAATGTTCGAAAGAAAAGAAAAGATAACGGGTAATTTATGCTATCGTGATTTCAGGATTGACTCCATACCGGAACAAATCCGGCTTCGTATCTGTGCAGTGGAAGACGGAGAGATCACATTAACCGCTAAGAAACAGGGGGAGCCCGCAGGCGGAATCCCATGTGGAATTGCAGAGAGCAGGACGGATGATTTAGAGTTTACCGAAATAAGGACGGAGCTTCCTGACGGATTTATAACCGAACAGGGAAAGTATGACCTTCAAATTTCGATAAAAGGGAAAATTAAAATATCGGAGTTTCAATTTTGCCATTAAAAGGTTAAAAATCAGGAGTGGGGAGGGGTAAAATCCGATTCCAAAGAATATTTGCGGTATTCGGCAGGACTCATCCCCACATATTTTTTAAATTTTTTGTGGAAGTAGTCAACATTATTGTAGCCTACCTGCTCAGCTATTTCATATACTTTCAGACGATTTTCCTTAAGAAGCTCTTTGGATTGTTCGATTCGCTTATGGTCTACATAAGAGTTAAAGCTCTTACCGGCAGTTTTATTAAATATTTTCCCTAAATATGCACTATTATATCCAAATAATGGTGCGATCGTTTCCAGTTTAATATTATTTTGATAATTATGGTCAATATAATAAAGGATGTCATCCAAGATAGTAGCTCTTGAAGGATTTCCGGCAGCAGAAAAAACCTTTTCAGTCTGCTCCGAAATAAACAGGATGATTTCATAGAGGTAATGACAGTTTTCAATGTAATCAATTGCCTCTGCATTAGTCGGAAAATCGATTTCCAGTGTATCATAAGTGTGATTTACTTTTTCTTTGATACGAAAATAAAGATCTGTCAAAAACAGCCGAACGGAAGTAATGTCGTTTTTGACATTATAGACATATTCTTCCAGGTCAAAAAGAGTTTCTGCTACCTTTTTTCGATTAAATGCCATCAAATAATCTGTGAGAAGATCGTAAAACTCATTTAATTTTTCGTCTGTAATTTCCAGAATGCATTTATGAACATCAGGTAGTTCCTCAAACCCCAGGGTATGTTGTCCCTGCATACAAAAGAATCGGCGTTTTAGAAGTGTTGAGGCTTCTTCATAGGATAAGTAAATTTCGTCCAGATTAGAAACCGGACGTCCATAAGCAAGAAACAGCGAATCTAACGGACTTCCCGTTTGGGGTGGATTTTGTTCGTAGTGAGCCAGAAAACTTTGAAACTTGGAAAGAGCAAAGCTTCCTTTCAATAGAATTACTTCATTTCCTTCCTCTTCAAAGTGATCAAAAGTATGATTCCCTTTATTAGTAACTTTTAAAAGATCTGCAAAGCTATAGCTTGCATCATCAGGATGGGTTCCGAATTTTTCATAAATCACTACCTGATAGATGTCTGCAATCAGACTCATCTCTTCTAATTTGTCAGGTGTAAGGGGGGTAGACAGATAAATTCCGGTGACAATTTCATGAAGAACTACATTTTTGGCCTTAGATTTTAAAAGTCGGATATTATCCGTATTAGAACGTTCTTCTTCCAAGGATCTTTTTACTTTGGTAACGGATGACAGCAGTTCATCTTCGTCAATAGGTTTTGTCAGATAAAAGCTTGCGCCATAACGAATAGCTGTCTGGGCATAAGCAAAATCAGAATAACCGCTGATAATAATAAATTTTCCGTTATAGCCCTTTTCTCTGGCAATTTTAATAATATCCGTTCCATACATTTTAGGCATACGAATGTCAAGTAAAACTAAACTGGGGTTTTGTTTTAATATGAAGGAAAGAGCTTCATCGCCATTGGATGCTTCACCACAGATTTCGAAGCCCAGCTTATTCCAGTCTAAAATGTATTTTAGTCCTTCCCGGATGTTCTGTTCATCATCAGCGATCAGTACTGTTTCCATAAATAATCCTTTCCTGATATCATGTCTTTTGCAGGCAGCTTTATTGATTAAGTATAAAAGAGGAAAAAAAGATTGTCAATGTATCCATGGAAGGCGACAACTATAATTTCATCAGTAAATATCTATAAATATTTTTGTATATGCCGGTGTGATAGTATGGTAAAATGATTGCAAAAGTCTGAGCATTTTTGAGTGCAGGGCAGGAGGTAGGATGTGAAGAGATTATTAAAGAGAATAACAGCATGGCTTATGCTTGTTCCTTTATTTATAAGCGGTTGTGCGGCTTTACCCGAAAAAACACAAGAATGTCCTTATGAGGAGTTTTTAGTGGTGGATGTTTTTGATGGCCTTGCTAATTATCAGGGAATTCAGTCCGGTTGGTTTGCAAAAATTGTAAAAGATAAATTTAATATGGAGCTGAACATTATTGCTCCTAATGTAGCAGGAGGCGGGGACACTTTATTTGAAGTCCGTTCTGCAGCAGGAAATCTGGGAGATCTTATCGTGTTTAGCGGAGAACAACAGGTTTTACAGAATATGGTGACATCCGGACTTATTATGGATATGGAGCCATATATGAAAGATAAAGAGATTATGCGTTTTGAGACGGCGATCCAAAATGCAAATAAGTCCATAACTCCGGAAGGATTATTTGCCATTCCTACAGAGTTATCTTCAAATGCACCTACCGTGCCCAGTGAAAGTAAAGAGCCTACTTACGGTCCGTATATTCGGTGGGATCTGTATAAGGAGCTGGGTTATCCGGAAATTCATACGTTGGAGGATCTTCTTCCTATCCTGAAACAGATGCAGGATCTTGAGCCGGTAACAGAAACCGGAGAAAAGACCTACGCGTTTTCTTTTTTCAGAGATTGGGATGCAAATTTGATGAATGCTGCTAAACAGCCCTGTTGTTTTTATGGTTATGATGAAAGTGGATTCGTGTTGGTAAAGGCGGACAGCAGTGATTATCAAAACATCATTGATGAGGATTCTCTTTATATCAGAGTATTAAAATGGTATTTTGATGCGAATCAGATGGGGCTTGTAGATCCGGAATCTCCTACCTTAAATTTTCAAGGGCTTACGGAAAAGTATGAAAAGGGTCAGATTTTGTACTCGCCGTGGCCTTGGGTAGCACAGCAGTATTATAATACGATTTCCAATAAAAAAGACGGAATAGGTTTTATGATGGCAGACATTGAAGATATGCAGATTTATTCCTATGGCTGTAGTGCCGATGGAAATTATAAGACTATTGTTGCAGTGGGATCTCAGGCGAAGGACCCCCAGCGGATGGTAGATTTTATAAACTGGCTGTATTCTCCCGACGGGATTGCTGCCAACAGTGTAAGCAGTATGGCAGACACGGCAGGTCCGGAAGGGCTTTGTTGGGAATACGGAGAAGACGGACCATATCTAACAGAATTTGGAAAAAAGGCGTTATTGGAGGGTGATGCACAAGTGCCTGAGGAATGGGGCGGCGGAAGTTGGAAGGATGGAATTTCCATGTTAAATTTTATGCCGGTGACCAAATGCGAAATGGATGATCAGGGATATTATTATTCTTTTAAAATGTGGGATTCCTTAAATGAAGCGAGGAGTACAACGTTAGACACGGACTGGAAAAAAATAATGAAAGCAGAAACAACTCTGGAATATTTAATGAATAGTGGAAAACTTTTGGTGTCTCCGGGCTGCGGTTATTCTATACCACCGGAAACCTCAGAACAGGCGGCTATCAGAAAGCAGTGTCGGAGCGTGATTCAAAAATATTCTTGGAATATGATTTTTGCGGAAGATGAAGAAGAATTTTATTCGCTGCTTAAGGAGATGCAGGCAGAAGCCATTAGTTTGGGTTACGAAGAGATTTTTGCATTGGATATGGAAAATGCTGTTGCACGGGAAAAAGCCAGATGGGAAACCGTAAAAGAATATCAACAGAAAGAATCATAGAAAGGATTAGGAAAATGATAGAAAGCGAAAAAGTAAAAAAAATTTTATACGGGGGTGACTATAACCCCGAACAATGGCCGGAGGAAATATGGGAAGAGGATATGCGCCTTTTTAAAATGGCGCACATTGATGTAGTTACCTTAAATGTATTTAGCTGGGCATCACTGCAAAAGGATGAAGATACCTATGATTTTTCCAAATTGGACAAGATTATGGAATTGGTACGCAAAAATGGGATTAAGGTCTGCCTTGCTACTTCCACGGCTGCCCATCCGGCATGGATGGCGAGAAAGTATCCTGATATTTTGCGGACGGAGCATAACGGTATCAGGAGAAAGTTTGGCAGCAGGCATAATTCCTGTCCCAACTCACCTACCTATCGGAAGTATTCCGTTGCACTGGCGGAAAAACTGGCGCAGCGCTATCAGGGCTACGATAATATTGTAGCATGGCATATTTCCAATGAGTACGGAGGTGTCTGCTATTGTGATAATTGTGAGAAGTCTTTCCGGGAGTGGTTACAAAAAAAGTACGGAACAATTGAAGAGTTAAACAGGGCATGGAATATGGCTTTTTGGGGACATACACTTTATGATTTTGACGATGTGGTAGTTCCTGATTTTCGTTCCGAGGAATTTGACTGGGATGGGGTCTGCCGCACCAATTTCCAGGGAATTTCCTTGGATTACAGTCGTTTTAATTCTGACAGTATCCTGGAATGTTATCGTTTGGAATATGAAGCGGTGAAAAAGTATACACCCGATATTCCCGTGACAACCAACCTGATGGGAGCTTATAAGCCGCTTGATTATCAGAAATGGGCAAAATATATGGATTTTGTATCCTGGGATAATTATCCTGCTTATGATAGTTTTCCGGCCCAGGTATCTTTTTCCCATGACCTGATGAGAGGATTGAAGCAGGGAAAACCATTTGCTCTCATGGAGCAGACTCCAAGTGTAAGCAACTGGCATATTTATTGTAAATTAAAACGTCCGGGAGTTATGCGGCTTTGGAGTTATCAGGCCGTTGCCCATGGAGCGGATACTATTATGTTTTTCCAGATGCGCAGAAGTATCGGTGCCTGTGAAAAATATCATGGAGCAGTAATTGATCATGTGGGAAATGAAAATACCAGAGTATTCCGGGAAATTACAGAGCTTGGAGAAGAGCTTGATAAAATGGGGGATCTGATTTTAGGGTCCAGAGCAAAATCGCAGGCAGCCATTGTCTTTGACTGGGATAACTGGTGGGCAGCAGAATATTCTGCCGGTCCAAGTAAATTAATTGATTATCCCCAAGAAGTGATGCAGTATTATAAAGCGTTGAATGAACAGAATATTTCTGTGGATCTGGTCAGCGTAACCGATGATTTGTCAGCATACAAGCTGGTTATTGCCCCCCTTCTTTATATGTGTAAGGATGGATTCGATGAAAAGATTCGTTCCTTTGTAAAACAGGGCGGTGTGTTTTTGACTACTTATTTCAGCGGTTATGTGGAGGATCATGACCTTGTGGTTACCGGAGGATATCCGGGAAGGCTGAAAGATATTTTGGGAATCTGGGTAGAGGAATCCGATGCTCTTCCGGAGGAGGAAAATAATCTTTTTACCTATAAAGGAGAGACATATCCGGCAGGAATCCTTTGTGATCTGCTACATTTACAGGGGGCGGAGGCGCTTGCCTTTTATGAAAAAGACTTTTATGAGGGAATGCCGGTTCTCACCAAAAATAAATTTGGAGAAGGGAATGCTTACTACATGGCTGCTCGTTCAAATGATGAGTTTTATAAGAGCTTTCTCGGCGAGTTGTGTGAGGAGCTTTCTATTGAACCCGCCGCCAATACTCCGGAAGGGGTAGAAGCAGTCATACGTGAAAATGAAAACGGAAGCTTTTTATTCCTGTTGAATCATCGAGGAGGTACGGTCAATGTGATACTTGAAAAGGATGCTGTTGATTTACTCAGCGGAAAATCTTATCAGGCAGGTGATCGATTAACACTCGAAAAGGCAGGCGTGGCAATTTTAAATCATAAGAAATAATTCCGGACAATTATTTTGGTAAAGGAGAAAAATTTTATGAAAATACAAAATCCGATTATCAGAGGATTTTATCCCGATCCCAGTATCTGTGAAGCAAAAGGAAAATATTACATAGCCTGCAGCTCCTTTCAGTATCTTCCCGGAGTCCCTATCTTTGAAAGTGAGGATCTGGTGAATTGGAAACAGGTTGCAAATGCCCTGACCAGAACCACACAGGTAGAGCTTCATCAGGTGCCAAGCTCCGGCGGGGTGTTTGCACCTACGCTGAGGTATCATGACGGAACCTTTTATATGGTAACCAACAATAACACCTTTGGAAAGAATTTTTATATTTACACCACAGACATTAAGGGAGAGTGGTCTGAGCCTATTTTTGTGGATCAGGAAGGGATTGACCCTTCTCTGTTGTTTGATAACGGAAAGGTGTATTTTACCAGTAATGGAAACGATGCCCAGGGGAAGGGCTGTATTTTACAATGTGAAATTGATATTAAAACCGGAGAAAAGCTGACGGAAAGTATCCCTGTCTGGAATGGAAACGGCGGCAGATATTTGGAGTCTCCGCATTTATATCATATTGGTGACTGGTATTATATGATGGCCGCAGAAGGCGGCACGGAATATGGTCATATGATTACCTATGCGAGAAGCACAGATCCTTTTGGTCCCTTTGAAAGCTACAGTGCCAATCCGGTACTTACCAACCGCAATCTGGGAGGAAATCAAAGTCGGATTCAGGGAATCGGCCATGGAGATTTGATTCAGGATCAAAACGGAAATTATTATATTGTCTGCCTGGGGTTTCGTCAGAGTGGAGAATGGCAGCCCTACCATCATTTGGGTAGAGAAGTGTTCCTGGCTCCTGTTTACTGGCAGGAGGATGGTTGGTTTACAGCGGGAAGTCAGGGGATTGTAACAGAGTGGATGGATGTAGAGTTGGAGGGGCAGCAGGACATAGACATTTATCATGTGTCTTCTAAAAATGCAGGAAAAGATGATCTTCGCTGGAGTTACTTAAGAGATTATCATAAGGAAAATTATGAGTTTTCAGAGAAAGGCCTGAAGCTTAAGGGGACAGAAATCACCTTGGACGAAGCAGATACCCCTACCTTTGTAGGGATACGTCAGTCAGAGTTTGATACCTGCCTTAAGGTGACGGTTTCCGGTCAGGCACAGGAAGCTGGAGTTACCTTTTATATGGATGAGTGCCAGCATTATGATCTGGCGCTTGTGCAAAAGGAAGATGTAAGTCAAGTCATACTGCGGTATCATGTGGGAGATGCCATCTGCGTGGCAGGAACAATTGATTTGTCCTCGAAAGAAGAAAATCCGGAAGCTTCTGTAGAGCTTTTGGTAATTTCTGATTCGGAGAAATATGATTTTTACTGTATGGTAAAAAAGGAAAAGAAATTTCTCGGCAGTGCCAGGACAAAGTATTTGTCTTCCGAAGTGGCTGGTGGATTTACTGGTGTGTTAATGGGATTGTATGCAGTAGACGCAGATGGAAAATGGGCGGAATTTGAAGGGCTTGAGTGGAAGCAAGGGGCAGGAATTTGAAAAAATTATATCAAAAAGTTTTTTTAATTGTTTTAATAATTTTTTTGCTATTTGCATTTTTAGTGCTTTTTCGTATTAGAGGAAGTGTTTCTTTAAGGCCGGAGAAGGATTGCCGGGTTCCAGAAAGCGTAGTTTGTAATTTTCAAAAAGATCCCCTTTGGGAGAAGGACAAGCTTGGAACATCTGCTTATACCATGGGATCTTCAGGCTGCCTTACTACATGTCTTACTTCGATTATTGATATGCAGAATATCGAAATTGAACAGGTGGGTGATGGCGTAACACCGGGTACAATGAATACTTTGTTTTCTAATTATAATGTTTATGACAATGATGGGAATATTCAGTGGGGCCAACTTGAAAGCTTGCTTGATGTTTCCATTATGCGCAAGCAGGCATCAGAATTAAGTGGGAATGAAATTGATACGCTTCTGGAGCAGAAATGTTATCCGATCGTCCGTGTCCGTGTTGCCGGTATTGGGAATAATCATTTTGTGTTGATTGTAGGTGCACAGGATGGAGAGTATTTGTGTATGGACCCTTTAAATGAAAAAGGGGAAATTGTCCCATTGTCAAAATTCTGGAATCGGATCTATGCTGTCAGGTATATAAAGGGTATTTAATATGTTGAAAATCGCCGTCTGTGATGATGAAAAATTTTATAGGGAAAAGATTAATGCTTTGCTTCAAAAATTTTTGTCGGAGCGTCAGCTTGACGGTATTATAGATATTTTTTGCTCCGGAGAAGAGTTTTTATCCCAAAGAGGAAATGCTATAAAATATGATGCTGTGTTTATGGACATTAACATGGAGCAGACTGACGGGATTGAAACGGCCATGAGGATACGGGCATTTCAGTCGGATACTTATATTGTATTTGTCACAGCATTTATTAAGTATGTTCTGGATGGATATAAGGTAAACGCAGTCCGTTATATTATGAAGGATACCCTTGATGTGGCGATTCCCGAATGCATGGACGCGATTTTGGAGAAGATGGAGCTCCGGCAGATAAGTTTTTCCTTTATGGAAGGGGAAAGGAGATTATATACGGATAATTTGCTGTATGTAGAGAGCAAAAAGCATAAATCGATTTTCTTTTATCAGGAAGAAGAGCTTACAACCTATCAAATTTATGAGAAACTAGATAATATCGAAAAGCTACTAAAGGGTTTTGGTTTTTTGAGGATTCATAAAAGTTATTTGGTCAATATGAGGCATATTCGAAAGATCAGTAATTATATTGCAGAGCTTAGCACAGGAGAAGAACTGCCGGTTCCCAGAATAAGATATCAGGCGGTAAAGCGTGAATTTGTGGAATACAAGGGGCTTTTATAATGGAATTGTATATGAAAAGTCTGATCCTATCAATTATGTTAGGGATTAGTTGTAAGGAATATTATGAAACTTTGCTGCCAAGGAGGAAAATGAGATATTCGTGGGTGGATAAAACTGCCGCCCTTGCCTTTGTGACAGGGTTTATGATAATTTCCGTTACACCATTGCCCTCTTATATTTTTCGGCCGGTCAGGATAATTGTTATTGTATGGATGATTGCCCAGATTTATTTTAAGGTTAAATGGATTTATAACCTGGCATTATCCCTGTTTTTTTGCGGGATCATATGGGTGCTTTCTTCTATTGTCGTTTCCATTTTACAATTGTTTTCCTTTGATCTTGTTGTGATAGGAATTGTATTAGATCCAATCTATAGCGTGGCGCTTTTTCTTTTCATGCTTTATTTTTCCAATAAGTTTAAAGGAAAAATAAATATAATCGATAGAAAAAAAGGGATCTATTTTGGTATTTTCCCTATGTTCTGCATTATTGTTCTTATGTTCATAATTGCATGGGATGAAGGGATTACTGGTCAAGGATACTTGTTTATCATGGGATTCAGCATAGCAAGCATTTTCATTTTTGCTTTTATTTACAATGATTTGATTAAAGATGCCCGTATGCAAAGTATACAGATGGAGAATGAACTTGTTCGAAATCAAATGAGCATGTACCGGAATATGGAGCAGAATTATCGTCAGCAGCAGAAATATATGCATGATTATAAAAATCAGCTAAATTGTATACAGGGCCTTTTGGAAAAAGAACAGGTAAAGGGAGCGATTGATTATATTGGAGAATTAACAGGCGGAATACAAAGGAGCACGGATTATGTGGATACAAATCATGTGACTGTGAATGTAATCCTAAACCAAAAGTACCAGTATGCTCAGGAAAATGGGATTATAATGTTGATTAGTGTAAATGATCTTTCCCGCTTAACAATGAAAACAGAAGATCTTGTTGCATTACTTTCCAATCTATTGGATAATGCAATTGAAGCGTGTAAACGCGTAAATGATAATAAAGTGATCTGGTTTAAAATGGTTATCGAGGAAGAAGATTTAATTTTATCCATTAAGAATCCAATGGGAGTGCCTTTCAAAATGGAAGGGAAAAGAATCGTATCGTCTAAAAAAGATGGAATGAGTCATGGAATAGGATTATTAAATGTTGAAAATGTTGTGAGAAAAGGCCATGGAAGCAGCAGTATTAAATGTAAGGATGGATATTTTCTCTTTTCAGCTATGATACCAATTAGATAAGGAGAGTTACAATGAGTTTAAAAGAAAAGTTACAAAGTGTAATGGAGCAATCGGTAAAGGACTGTGAGGTGGCAGGTGTAAATCTGCTGGTGGAAAAGGATGGGGAAGAGATCTGTTACTGTCAGGCAGGGATGGCAGACAGGGAAGAAAACCGCCCTATAAGCAGAGATACCATTTTCAGGCTATATTCTCAAAGCAAACCGATAACAGCGGCAGCGGCAATGATCTTAATGGAGAGAGGGCAGATTGATCTTTGCCAGCCGGTTTCAGATTTTTTGCCGGCATATGCAAATCAATTTTATTGTATGGAAGAGGGAACCATTGGGGAAGATATTGCAGGCGGATCAAATAAGAGAGAGGTTTCCGGACAGGCAAATGTAATGGCGGAAATAAAGCCTGTTGTGCAGCCAATGAGAGTTTTTGATCTTCTGCGGATGACATCAGGCCTGGTATATGCCGATGAGATGACCATAGCCGGAAAGGAGACCGGAAAGGTTTTTGAGAAGGTAGACGAGCAGCTTTATACCAAAGATGCAATGACTACCAGGGAGATAGCAGATGCGCTGGGTAATTGTACATTGGCTTATGAACCGGGAAGTTCCTGGCGTTACGGAACATCAGCGGATGTTTTAGGGGCAGTTATTGAGGTAGCATCCGGCATGAAATTTGGGGACTTTTTGGAAAAGGAATTATTTGCTCCCCTTAAAATGAAGGATACTGCATTTTGGGTTCCGGAAGAAAAGCAGGGGCGCCTGGCAGCAGTTTATGAGACGGTTAAAGGACCGGAAAGAAATTCCCTGATACGGTATGATGGAAATAATCTTGGAATCCGTAATCGGATGGAACAGGAACCTGCTTTTGAATCCGGCGGAGCAGGACTTGCTTCTACATTAGACGATTATATGCGGTTTTCCCGTATGCTTATGCAGGGAGGCACACTGGATGGCGTACAAATTTTAAGGCCTGCGACCGTAAAATATATGATTGGCGGAGATTTGATGGAGCATCAGCAGGCAGCTTTTGATAAGTGGATCGGATTGGAAGGGTTCAGTTATGGGAATCTCATGCGTGTATGTAAACAGCCGGCCCGTACAGGCTATATTGCTTGTGAAGGAGAGTACGGCTGGGACGGCTGGCTGGGTGTTTACTTTGCAAACTTCCCGAAAGAGAAGATAACGATTTTGATGGGAACTCAAAAGAAAGACGGGGGAACTTTTACGCTGACCAGAAAGCTGCGTACCGTAGCTCTTGCAGAATTAATTTAACAGTGTTCTTTTTTGCTCTGTGACCGTGCCTTTTTGTCGTGGTTATTGAATCCTTTAAGGCTTTGAAATATGATGAATGCATAAAGAAAAGCAGTTTAAAGGAGGAAATCAACATGAAAAAATTACATTTATTTTTGGTTTGGACCACGGCATGTCTGTTAGTTATGAGTCTATTTTTGTCGGCTTGTTCCGGCAGAATGGTAAAGGCATCAGAAGTATCTGCCACACCCGGAGAGGCTATGGAAAGAGCCATGGGAGCGTTAAAGGTTTTAGATTTGAAAACTTTTAATGACTACACAGATAACTATGTATCTACACAGAGAAATTGGTTTGGGATTCCGGTGCGCCGGGAATACAAGGTATTTAATGAACTATTACAGCCGGGGTTAAAAGACCAAAAAAGATACCAATGGAATAAGGAGCTGGCAGAAAAAATAGTTGAAAATCTTTCATGGGAAATCGGCGAAGTCAGCGAAACAGGTGATGAGGCTCTGATTAATATCACACTTACTAACAAAGATCTGACAGATGTTGCCGGAATCTACACAATAAATCTGTTAAAAGGTATGATTGACAGCGAAGGCACAGGAATGATGCATTTAGTTAAGGAAGTATATAATTTGAGTAACGATGGAGGGGAAATGTCTGCTATTGTTGCTCAAATGGATCAAACCTGTAGTTTTGCAGTAACCGTGCAGGCAAAAAGGGAGGATGGTGAATGGATCATTTGCTTAAGCGAAGATTTTATCGAGGCCTTTATGGGAAATATCGGAGGAAGCTTAAGTAATTGGGAGTATTCCGAGGAGGTAGAAAAGCAGATAAAGGATTTGGAGCAGGAATTTGAACAGAAAGCAGATCAGATTGAAAAGGGTGTCGAAGAATGGGCAGAGAGGTTATTTGAATGATAATTGGGTTCTCTGAATTGACATTTGTGTATATGGTTAGTTCATTATTTCCTCGGTAATTCCACAATAAACAATGCTCCGCCTTCCGGTGAATCTTTCACGGAAAGAGCACCATAATGGGATTTTATAATTTCATTTGCAATGGAAAGACCAAGTCCGAAGTGCCCTTTGGCGCTCCGGGCTTTTTCTGCCCGGTAAAAGCGGTCGAAAATTTTCTTTTTTTCTTCATCAGAAATTCCGATTCCGTTGTCGGAGACAGAAATAAAAAACCGTTCTTTGCGGTAATCAAGGGAAAGCTTTACTGCGCCGGGAGCAGCGCCAGAGGCGGGAGTATAGCTGATAGCGTTGTGAAGAAGAATAGACACTACCTGACTGATGCGGTTTTTGTCGCAGGTACATAAAGGAAGAGATTTTTCCGGCAGTTCCAGGGATAAGGAAAGATTCCTTTCTTTCGCCAAGGGGTCAAAGGCTTCATAACAATTCATAACCAGAGTATCCATTTCCGTTGGAGCAGCTTCAATGGAAAATCTATGGTTGTCAGAGCTGGAAAGGGTGAGCATATCGTCAATCAGAGATTTCATACGCATACCTTCGTTTATAATGGTATTTAAAAAACCGGATTTTTTGTCAGGGTCTGCGTCCTGACAGCATTCCGCCGATGAGAGAATCACAGCAAGGGGAGTGCGGAGTTCATGGGATGCGGATGAAACAAATTGAACCTGTTTTTTTTGATTTTCCATAATGGGTTTTAACAAAAGACCCGTAAAAATCCATGAGAAAATTGCCAAGAGCAAGATGGTGACCAGATCGATAATGATAAAAAGACAGCGTTGCTGTTCAATTTGGTATTCCAGTTTATCCAATGAAGAAAGGACGATTACTTGCAGACTGGAAGAACTGCGCCCTAAAATAAGGACACTGTAAAAAAATTTCTTTTTCAGGGAAGGGGAAATAAATTCCGATTCCGTATGATAAGATACATAGGGAGACATGGATGAAGAATTGTCAATATCCACGATGATGGTTTGATAATAATGGTTCAGGCATTCTTCTAAAAGCGTACTTTTGTCGGGAGAATCCAAAATGTTATAGAGAAAGGGGACACCGTTATCCAGCAGAAAAAAGGTATAGTTTCCCTGAGATTCCATTTTGGAAAGCCATTCCATGGAAATAACGGACTGCTGTTCTAAATTGGTGGAAATAGTATTCATGTCATTTTGAAAGGAGTACATTTGGTTTCTGTATAAATTTTTTTCGGAAACATACAGATAACTGCATGACATGATAATCATGATAATGGTAGTGATGCCCGTACATAAAAGGGTCAGGCGCATATGTACCTTTTTAAACATAGTAACTCCTTAAGCTTCGGAAATAGATTTATCTAAAAGGCAATAACCGATTCCGCGTATAGTTTTTATTTCTATCCGGCTGTTTACCAGACGCAGGCGTCTCCTTAAAAAGTGTATATAATTGTCCAGATTTCCTTCTTCTACATCGCTGTCCGGTCCCCATACTTTTAGCAGTAGGAGACTTCTGGATAAGGACTGATCTTTTCTGCGCATGAAAGTTTCTAAGAGAGCTGCTTCCCGTTTGGACAAAGAGCATTCTCCTCCGGGTCCGCAAAGCTTACAATCGTTTACGTTCAGGGAAATATCTGATATGGAAAGGAGATCGTCTCCTGTGATCATATGCGGTCTTCTGGTAACACAGCGTATCCTTGCCAGTAATTCTTCCAGTGCAAAGGGCTTGACCAGATAATCATCTGCACCCAGATCCAATCCGGTCACTTTATCGGACAAGGTTCCAAGGGCAGTGATCAGAATTACAGGGGTGGTGATCCCCTTTTCCCGCAGGAAAGTAAGGACTTTTGTACCTTCCTTATAAGGAAGCATCCGATCCAGCAGGATCACATCATAAATATTCTGTTCTCCGTAATAGCAGGCCTCTTCCCCGTCAAAGCAACTGTCCACGGAAAATCCCTTTGACACTAACTGAATGCAAAGGGTTTTATTTAGCTGTTCGTCATCTTCTGCCAATAGAATTCTCATTTTAGTCCTCTGTCATTTGTTGTTTATGTGAACAAATTCTTTCTTCTTATATTTTAATGAAAAGTATGTGATTTGCAATAGAAGTTTACTTTCAGTTTACTATTTTAACATGAATTTCTTTAATTATTCTCTAAATATATAAGGAAAGAAAAAATAAGTAACCCAATAACCCATTAAATAATTTTGGCAACAAAAGCTTTTCCGGGGGAAATTTTATTCTGAGCGTACGTTTTTAAAACCTGCTAATCAAACTAAATATAAATTTAGAGAAATTTTAGAGACACCTCTGTTATAAATATCTCTGCAAGGCAATTTACAAAAATTTTTTACGGAGGTTATCAGGTATGAAAAGGAATTGGACTTTAGCAGCAGGGTTATGTATATTTCTAGCCATAGCCGGTATTGGATGTAGTGCAAAGGAAGATGGAGGTCAGGAAGTCACTGTAGAGCAGGCAGAAATTCCAGATAATGAGCAAGAAGAAAATAATCAGCCAAAGAACGAGGAATTATCAGGAAACAAAGAAATTGAAATTTTAGATGGAACTGTAAAAAGTATTGGTGATGGTAGTTTGGTTTTGATTAAGACAAAAGCAGAGGAGATAGAGGAAGGGGTTCTTTTGGCAGTAGAACCGACGGAAGGGTATGAGACAGAAGAGGATTTGGCGGATGTTGGTTTTACAGAAGATGTGAGTTATGAACTTCGTACGGTGAAGAACGGTGGAATAAACCCTGATGAAGATGTTTCCGTAAAAGAAGCATCATTTTCAGATATAAAAGAAGGAGTATCACTTACTGTGGAAGGTTATTATGAGGGAAGTACTTTTATCGCAGAAAAAGTAGTGATTTATGAGTTTGTGTAAATAGGGCAGGAAAGCTTAGAGACTTTTTAGAGATTATTTTGTTATGATACGAAAGACAAAGTAGATGAAGGAGATTTGGATAAAATGAAAAATAAACATAAGATAGCAGCAGGGCTGGTATTTCTTATGTGCTTAGCTGTTGGATGTAGTGAGAAAGAGGCAGGAGAAGCTCCGGCTGTCTCCACAGAGAGCATAGATGATACGGAAGATATATCAAAAGATGTGAACCAACCAGAACAAGATATGCGCCTTAAAAATGAAACAGAACCTGAAAGCACAGGTCAATCAGAAGAAAACGGACAGTCCGGTGAAACGGAAGAATCAGGGGATAAAGTATTTCCAATGAAAGAAGGGGAAGAAAGCCTTTCTGGAAAGGTTCGGAGCATTGGGGAAAACAGTGTGGTCATCAGTAAGATTTTTATAGAGGATGGTGAAGATGGAAAGGGCAGTATTGTGATTCTTCCGGGAGAGGGTGATAAGGAAGAGGAATTAGTGACAGTAAATTTTACGAATGATACGGAATTCCATCATTGGACAATTAAGAGTGGTGGCACAGATATTGATATGAGAGAATCGTCCTTTTCAGAGATTGATGTGGATTCTGGGTTGGAAATGTACGGACGATATGATGGGGAAACTTTTATTGCAAGCAGAGTGATCATAGAAGTGTATCAATAGAGGAGGATATTTTGTTTAGATAGCATGTCCATAAGGGAAATAATGCTATATATGCAGTGGTTTGTGGACAGTGCAAAGAAAGGAGCAAAAATGAGGAAAAGTATGAAAAAAAGAATTTTAAGTTTGTTGCTGGCAGCAGTTATGTTGGTGCTTGCCACAGGCTGCGGCGAGCAGGACACATCAGGGAATACTGCCAGAGAAGGCAGCCAGAGCAGTTCATCTGCTGACGGGCAGCAGGAGAGTGGGCAGGAAATTGATGATGTAAAGCCGGCTGACGATGTAGCCATGGGACGGTATGTGGAGGAGGAGATTGATGTTTCCGAGTATGTTAGTACAGTTTTTGATATGCAGAAGCTTACTGACGGAAGCCTTATGGTCTTAAGCCAGTCATCTTTTCCTATTATATCCAAAGATAATGGCGCTACATGGGAAGTAAAGGAAGTGCAATGGTTTAAGGAATGTCTTGACAAGTCGGATTACATTTTTGGTGCAAAAGCGGCGCCTGATGGTACAATCGGGGTTATTTACAGTGAACATGGCGATGAAGATATGCAGGCACATGTTGTGTTGATTAAGCCGGATGAGACAGTGATTCCGGTGGAAGTATCCATGGAAAATGATGAGGCTGATATCCATGATATCTGGGTTTCTGATACAGGGCGGTTTTTCGTGACCAGCTATCAGGATCGGAATATTTACGAGGTGAAGGAAGACGGAACCAGTGAAATCTTTTTATCTCCCCAGCAGAGGGCAGATTATGTTCAGGTCAGGGGTAA